>ERZ780144.13-NODE-13-length-267940-cov-31.994005_pt1 | contig 267940 bp, 234 predicted proteins | sample MGYA00511380_ERZ780144 | MGnify/ENA primary metagenome ERZ780144 (study PRJEB29588, sample SAMEA1965858) | human gut metagenome | biome: human gut; feature: human-associated habitat; material: faeces | place: Denmark | collected 2008/2010 ... | reverse complement strand
TCCTGTATATGATGAAATATGGTATATAGGGGTGTCTAAAAATGGGAAGAAACATACCTTGGTCTCTACAACATATAAGTCTTACCTCACTTATTATTATTATTCTTTTCCTCAACTCTTGGAATATGCATTCAAAGATTATGATTCGACCCATTTACCACGCTTTATATTGTCTTCATATTCTTTAGTTGTGGATAGTTCATACATACCCAAAGGGACATTGTATAATCATATCCAACGCATTGATGGAAAAATATATTATTCCAATGTTTTAGATGAGTATTTTAAAGAAAATAAAGATAGTATACGTAAGGACTTTTTTGCAGTATTAAATGGGAAAGATACACTTAAACTAAATATTGTAGATACGATAACACAGCATCTTTTCTTTGAGAGTGCGAATAATGCTGCTTTCTTTAGATCGCTAACAAAAGAATCTTGGGATAAATTATACGATTTGCTTCGCGACTCGACTTTTTATTTTTGTGCTGAAAAAGGCACGCATGTCAGGCACTCCGTTCCGTATAGTGACTATTATTGGCTTTTTAGTATACACGATAATTGTTCTTATAAATATGTAGATGAGGTTTATAGAAGAGGGATAAAGCAGAGCTTGAAGGATTTATACGGTAGTTATGAAGAATGGGATGCAAATTGATTTCATTTATAGGATTCAATGTTGGTTTTGTTGGTATGATATCCCCTGTCTCTTAACTCCGAAATATGGGTAGAGGCAGGGAATATTTATTCTCCTCCCTGTTCTACAATACGGACGGCTTGAACGGCATGAGATGCTACAACGGCAATATCCTTGGACTGAAACGCTACGGGTGCCAAGCTTGCTACTAAATATACGTATGATGCCAATGGCAGCTTAATAAAAGATTTGAATAAGGGAATCGAAATTCAATATAATTTATTAAATTTGCCAAGTCAGGTCAAGTTCTCGGATGGAAGTACCATCACTTATACTTATGGTGCGGATGGAGTAAAGCTTCGCACGGTGCATAAAATAGGAGGTATGACTAATGCAAAAGATATATTTATTATTGAGTATTTTGTTTTTTATTCAGGTAGATTGTTTGGCTCAGTCTTTTCTTCCTGATGAGAGTAATATAATGAGTTATGAAGAAATTCTAAATTTGTATCCTAAGTCATTGACATCTCATCTTCCAGCAAAAATAGATGGAATGAATCTTGAATTTTTACATTTATCTTCTCCTTTGGCAGGGCGGTTTCTAAGCTATATTCATTTGGTGTCACCTTATGACACTAAAAGTGAAAAATTGAAGAATGAGGTCGCTTTAAAAGCAAAGGCTATATATTATTTACGGGACTCTTGTTTAACAATACCTTATGATTACGAGGATATGAAAGTAAATGAATCGGATTCCGTTCGTAACCCCCGGAATACTAGTATGTTGCCAATTCCTAATTTCCGCTCTTGGGATGATGCATTTACTTTGCCATTTTATCAAGAAGCGGTTGTTTATCTCCTTGATGCAGAAAAAGGTTGTTTCCTACCTGCTGATTGTCTTACTATATCTGGAGTAGGATTACCCAAAGGATGGGAACATGGCTATACTAAGGGGGTAGCTTTTTATAAAAACTCTGTTGTTTATTGGCTTGAAGTTTGGTAAATATGTTGAGTAATATGTACTGCGCCTTACTCGTTTATATGTTTACATTTGTATTTGTCATCCAATAATTTACATAAAAAGACTCCAACCGAGTGCTATTCTCAAGAAAAATAGTATTTTTGGAAGAATTATTGAAAAGGATACCTTTATATATAACTTTAAAAAGACCCGACTATTATGATGGAAAAAACACTGGTTATTTTGAAACCATGTACCCTCCAAAGAGGCTTGGTAGGTGAGATTACGAACAGATTCGAACGTAAAGGCTTGCGTCTGGCCGGAATGAAAATGGTTCAGCTGACGGATGAAGTGCTCAGTGAGCATTACGCCCATTTAAGTGCGAAACCCTTCTTTCAGCGCGTGAAGGATTCGATGATGGCCTGTCCGGTTATCGTGTGTTGCTTTGAGGGGGTAGATGCCATTGAAGCGGTGAGGGTTTTGACCGGCCCTACCAATGGCAGGAAGGCAGCTCCCGGAACCATCCGCGGAGATTACAGTATGAGCTTTCAGGAAAATATCGTTCATGCATCCGACTCACCCGAAGCGGCTGAAGCGGAATTGAAAAGATTTTTTAAACCAGAAGAAATATTTGACTATAAACAGGCTACATTCGACTTCCTGTATGCTAATGACGAGTATTAGCGAGGAAAAAGAAAAATAAGTTTGCGATAAACTACGCTGATGTAGTAAGGAAAATGTCGACTACAGCTTTCAAATTCAATTAAAGTCGTATCTTTGTGCCCGGAAAATTAATCTTCATTCAGTGAACCTGGTTATTGATATAGGAAATACGGTGGCAAAAGTAGCTGTCTTTGATGGTGTTTCACTATTGGAAGTGGCGTATGACTCTAATCGGAATTTGGAGCATTTGTCGGACATCTATAGTAAATATCACTTTGAAAAAGCAATTGTTGCCACGGTCATCGACTTGAGCGAGCAAGTGCTGGCACAATTGGCATTACTTCCCATACCTGTGCTTTGGCTGAATGAAACGACTCCACTCCCGGTAGTGAATCTATATGAAACACCCCGGACGCTGGGGTATGATCGTATGGCTGCCGTAGTGGCTGCCAATGAACAATTTCCCGAAAAAGACATACTGGTGATAGATGCCGGCACGTGCATTACGTACGAATTTGTGGATGCCGAAGGACGCTATCATGGTGGAAATATTTCCCCGGGTATGCAGATGCGTTTTCGGGCGCTTCACCAGTTTACCGGACGCTTGCCGCTGGTGCAACGCGAAGGGCGTGAACTCCCGATGGGAAAAGATACTGAAACTGCCATCCGTGCGGGAGTTTTGAAAGGTATGGAATATGAGATTTCTGGTTACATAGTGGCTATGAAACATAAATATCCTGAACTTTTGGTTTTTTTAACGGGCGGGGATGATTTTTCTTTTGATACAAACTTAAAAAGTATCATCTTTGCAGACAGATTTTTAGTGTTGAAAGGATTAAATCGAATTTTAAACTATAATAATGACAAGATTTAGACAAACACTTTTGGTGCTTTTGCTCACGATATTATCTGGAGCGACGGTCGCTCAAAATAATACAAATTCTCCCTATACACGATACGGATACGGACAACTGGCAGACCATGGGTCAGGTAACAGTAAGGCAATGGGTGGCATTGCTTATGGTTTACGTGACAAATATCAGACCAATTTCGCGAATCCGGCATCTTATACGGCAGTTGACTCGTTAACTTTCATGTTCGACGGAGGTATTTCTATGCAAAACACCAACTTCAGCGATGGAGTAGTGAAGATGAATGCCAAGAACTCAAGTTTTGACTACATTACGATGCAGTTCCGTCTGTCAAAAAAAGGAGCCATGAGTATAGGATTGTTACCTTATTCCAATGTGGGATATAAAATGGGTAACTATCAGGAAAACACTGAAACTCCGACTTCCTCAGCCAGTACAACTTATTCCGGTGAAGGAGGCTTACATCAGCTTTATATAGGCGCAGGTTTTAAAATTATTAAAAATCTTTCCGTTGGTGCGAATATTTCGTATCTTTGGGGAGACATAACACATACGCGGCAACAGTCATTTACATCTAACTCAAATATCATGCCGTTGACAACGCTTACCGGGATGGAAATTACGAGTTATAAACTTGACTTTGGAGCGCAGTACACACAGCAATTCGGTAAGAAACATGCGGCTACTTTGGGAGTCGTTTTCTCACCGGGACATAATTTGGGAAATGATGCGTATGTACAAACCCAGCTGGGCAATCAGAACACTGGATATACTACAACGCAGAAGGACACTATACTGACAATGGGTATTCCTATGACGCTGGGCGCAGGTGTGACGTATGTGTACGATGATCGTCTGACAGTGGGTGCGGATGTGATGTTCCAGAAATGGAACAGTGTGACATTCATGAATGACCCGGATGCGTTCTGTAATAAAGTGAAAGTTGCTTTAGGTGCGGAATATATTCCTAACATGATGGGTAGAAGTTATCTTTCACACATCAAATATCGTTTGGGAGCTTATTATTCTAAACCTTATTATAAGATAGATGGCGTACGTGCTGCAAATGAATACGGAGTAACTGCCGGTTTCGGTTTGCCTCTTCCACGTAGCCGTTCCGTATTGAGTGTTTCAGCGCAGTATGTGAGAACGCAAGGCACGGAAAGCAAATTCTTGAACGAGAATACATTGCGTCTTTGCATTGGCGTGACATTCAATGAACGTTGGTTCTGGAAGCGTAAAGTTGAATAGTGAAGAATAGACAATATAACAACTAAAATTTAAATACAATGAAGATTAAAACGCTTGTAGCTGTCTTGCTCCTTTCGGGTGGAGTAACCAGTGTCCTGGCACAGGAAGATTGTAACAAGAACAGTAGTATTTCTCATGAAGCGGTAAGAGCTAATAACTTTAAAGATGCTTACTTGCCGTGGAAAGAAGTTCTGAAGGATTGCCCTACGTTGCGGTATTATACATACACGGATGGTATTAAAATATTAACATCTTTCTTGAATGATATAAAGGACCGTAATTCTGCTGATTACAAGAAGTATTTTGATGAACTGATGGAGGTTTTTGATTTGAGAATTAAATATACTCCGGATTTTATGCATCTGAAAGGTACTCCTTCTGTAGGCGATGTTTTGGGTAATAAAGCTATTAACTACATTGCTTATGCTCCTAATATAGATGTAAATCAAGCTTATGCTTGGTTGAAAGAATCTCTGGAAACTGAAAAGGGTGGCTCTAAAGGTCCTATCCTCCACTATTTTCTGGATATGTCTTTGAACAAATTGAAAGCTGATCCTAATCATAAGGAACAATTTATTCAGGATTATCTGACTGATTCCGAATACGCTGATGCTGCTATCGCCGCAGAAGATGACGCGAAAAAGAAAGCTGCTTTGCAACAAGTGAAAGATAACCTCGTAGCAATGTTCATCAATAGTGGTACCGCTGATTGTGAATCTTTGCAGGGTATTTATGGTCCTAAAATTGAAGCGAACCAATCAGACTCTACTTACCTGAAGAAAGCTATCTCTATCTTGAAGATGATGAAGTGTACGGAAAGCGAAGCATACTTCCAGGCTTCTTATTATATGTATAAGATTGACCCGACTGCTGATGCAGCTACCGGATGCGGATATATGGCATATAAGAAGGGTGATTATGATACAGCAATCAAATACTTTGATGAAGCGCTGACTTTGGAGAGTGATAATGAAAAGAAAGCTCAGATTGCTTATGCTGTTGCTGCCACATTATTCAATGTGAAGAAACTTTCACAGGCCAGAGGTTATCTGCAAAAAGCTATCAGTTTCAAAGAAAACTATGGTGATGCTTATATCTTGCTTGCACAACTTTATGCTTCCAGCCCGAACTGGAATGATGAGGCGGCTTTGAATAAGTGTACATATTTTGTTGTTATTGATAAACTGCAACGCGCTAAAGCTGTGGATCCCACTGTAGCGGATAAAGCAAATGAATTGATTTCAACGTATGCACGTTATACACCGAAGGCTGAAGACCTCTTTATGTTGGGTATCAAAGCCGGTGACCGCGTTACGGTAGGCGGTTGGATCGGTGAAAGCACAACGGTTCGATAAGAAATATAAATATGTTACCACAACGAAGTAACGTTCTATTTTGTAGAAGTTTGAGCATAACCATTGCCTTTGGGGCAGTGGTTATGCTTCTTTTATTTTCCGCCTGTTCCGGACGGCATAAGGATATGGGAGCTGCCATAACCGAGCGTGATTCATTGCCTGTGATGGATACGAAAGGAGTGATGACTTTAATCTCTGATTCCGGCGTCACCCGCTATCGAATCAATACGGAGGAGTGGCTGGTCTTTGACCGGAAGAATCCGCCTTACTGGGCTTTTGAAAAAGGAGTCTATCTGGAAAAGTTTGATTCTGTATTCAATGTAGATGCAAGTATAAAGTCGGATACGGCATATTATTATGAAAAGCAAAAGTTGTGGAAGCTGATGAGTAATGTGCATATTCAAAATCTTAAAGGTGAGAAGTTTGATACAGACCTGTTGTATTGGGATCAGAATAAACATACGATCTATTCTGACCGGTTTATCCGTATTGAACAACCGGACAGGATCATTACTGGTCGTGGTTTCGACTCTAACGAACAAATGACCGTTTATACAATAAGAAAACCGGAGGGCATCTTTTATGTAGATGATGATGCCACAGCTCCTGCAGACAGCGTGCAAACAGACAGTATGCCGAAAGATAGTATCAAACCGTAAATTATGGATACCTATATTTATTTATTGATAACTATGGCTTTCTCCGCTTTCTTTTCGGGTATGGAGATTGCTTTTGTTTCCGTAGACAAACTACGTTTTGAAATGGAACGTAAGGAGGGATTGACGTCTCGCATTCTTTCTTATTTCTTCCGTAATTCCAATAACTTCATATCTACCATGCTGGTAGGTAATAATATTGCGCTGGTTATTTATGGTATCCTCATGGCGCAAGTTATTAAAGTCCATCTCCTGGGCGATTTGATCTCCAATGATTTTGTGGAAGTGTTGTTGCAGACAGTCATTTCTACGCTTATTATCCTGGTAACAGGTGAATTCCTTCCTAAAACCTTATTCAAGATTAACCCCAATCTTGTATTAAAAGTATGCGCTTTTCCGCTACTGATTTGTTATATCGTTTTGTACCCGGTGTCTCAGCTGGCTTCCGGATTATCTTACCTTTTCTTGCGTCTGTTCGGGATGAAGATCAATAAAGAAGCTTCGGACAAGGCTTTTGGAAAAGTAGATCTGGATTATTTTGTCCAGTCCAGTATCGATAATGCCGAAGATGAAGAAGAACTGGATGCCGAGGTGAAGATATTTCAGAATGCGCTCGACTTCTCCAGTATTAAAATACGCGATTGCATCGTACCCCGCACGGAAATTGTAGCCGTTGACCTGACTGCCACTCTGGAAGATTTGAAAAGTCTTTTTGTTGAGTCCGGTATCTCCAAGATTATAGTGTATGACGGCAATATAGATAATGTGGTAGGGTATATCCATTCGTCCGAAATGTTCCGCAATCCTGCCGATTGGCGGAATAATGTAAAAGAAGTGCCCATTGTGCCCGAAACCATGGCAGCGCATAAACTGATGAAACTCTTCATGCAGCAGAAGAAAACGGTTGCCGTAGTGGTGGATGAGTTTGGCGGTACGTCCGGTATCGTATCGCTGGAGGATCTGGTAGAAGAAATATTCGGTGATATCGAGGATGAACATGATAACACTTCGTATGTGTGCAAGCAGATTGGTGAACACGAATATGTGCTTTCGGGTCGCTTGGAAATAGAAAAGGTTAATGAGACGTTTGATCTGGATCTGCCGGAAGAAGATGATTATATGACAGTGGGTGGATTGATCCTGAACCGTTATCAGAGTTTCCCGAAATTGCATGAAGTAGTGACGATTGATAAATTTCAGTTCAAAATTATTAAGGTTACAGCCACTAAAATAGAGCTGGTACGTCTTAAAGTGGTGGAATAATAACAGAATGGCGTAATTTTTTAAAGAATAAATAGATGCGTATTAGCATTTTTTGTATCTTCGTGCGCTAAAATGAAGTTTGGAGAAAATATAATAAACAAATAAATCATATTAACTAAAATGGCAACATTACAAAACATTCGGTCTAAAGGACCCTTATTGGTGATTGTTATTGGTTTGGCGCTGTTCGCTTTCATTGCGGGAGACGCATGGAAGGTATTGCAGCCACACCAGTCACATGATGTAGGAGAGGTTAACGGAGAGTCACTTTCCGCTCAGGATTATCAGAGCTTGGTAGAAGAATATACTGAAGTTGTGAAATTTTCCAGAGGAACAAGTGCACTCACAGATGAAGAAAACAATCAGATTAAAGATGAAGTTTGGAGAAACTACGTTAACAATAAGTTGATTGAAAACGAAGCGGAAAAGCTCGGTTTGTCAGTCTCCAAAACAGAACTCCAGTCAATCATTGATGCAGGTGTACACCCGATGTTGCAGCAGACTCCGTTCCGTAATCCGCAAACAGGTGCTTTCGACAAAGATATGCTGAAGAAATTCCTCGTAGATTACTCTAAGATGAACACAGCGCAGATGCCGGCACAGTATGCAGAATATTATCAGTCTATGTATAAGTTCTGGTCTTTCCTTGAGAAACAATTGGTTCAGACTCGTCTGGCTGAGAAATATCAGGCTCTGGTTTCAAAGTCTCTTTTCTCTAATCCGGTAGAAGCTCAGGATGCTTTCAATGCAAGAGCGGATCAGTCTGATATGTTGCTGGCTGCCATTCCTTATTCTTCAATCGTAGACTCTACAGTGACCATCACAGATGCAGATCTGAAAGCAGCTTATGACAAGAAGAAAGAGCAATTCAAACAATATGTGGAAACTCGTAACATCAAGTTTATTGATGTACAAGTAACTGCAAGCCCTGAAGACAGAGATGCTATCCAACAGGAAGTAATGGAATATACTGAACAACTTGCAGGTACTCCGGGTGATTATTCTACACTTGTTCGTGCTGCCGGTTCTGAAGTTCCTTACATTGATCTGTATTATACTTCTAAGGCATTGCCTACCGATGTAGCTGCTCGTCTGGACTCTGTTTCAGTAGGTGGTGTATATGGTCCTTACTACAATGCGACTGACAATACGATCAACTCGTTCAAGAAATTGGCTACTGCTTCAATGGCAGACTCTATTCAGTACCGTCAGATACAGGTGGTTGCTGAAGATGCTGCGAAGACAAAAACTTTGGCTGACAGTATCTATACTGCCATCAAAGGTGGTGCAGACTTTGCTGAAATCGCTAAGAAGTATGGTCAGACCGGTGAGGCTACCTGGATTTCTTCTGCTAACTACGAAGGTGCACAGCTGGATGGTGACAACCTGAAGTATGTGAATACAATCACTACTCTTGGCAAGAACGAAATGACCAACCTGAACCTGGCACAGGCAAATATCATTGTACAGGTGATGGATAAGAAGGCTGTTAAAGATAAATATAAAGTAGCCGTTATTAAACGTCCGGTAGAGTTCAGCAAAGAAACTTACAGCAAGGCATACAATGAATTCAGCCAGTTTATTGCTTCTAACCCGACACTGGAGAAGATGGTAGCTAATGCTGAAGATGCTGGTTATAAGCTTTTGGATAGAAACGATTTGTATAGTTCTGAACATGGTATCGGTGGTATCAGAGGTACTAAGGAAGCTTTGAGATGGGCATTCTCTGCAAAGACTGGTGAAGTATCCGGTTTGTATGAGTGTGGCGAAAGTGACCGTATGTTGGTAGTGGGTGTTTCTGCTATTGTTCCGGCCGGTTACCGTCCGTTGGCTTTGGTGAAAGACCAACTGAGACTTGAATTGCTGCGTGACAAGAAGGCTGAGAAGATTATGGCTGACATGAAGGCTGCCGGCGCTACTTCATTCGATCAATTTAAAGCTATGCCTGAAGCAGTAAGCGATTCAGTGAAACACGTAACTTTTGCAGCTCCCGCTTATGTTCCGGTACTACGTGCCAGCGAACCGCTGGTAGGCGCTTATGCATCGATTGCCGAACTGAACCAACTGAGTGCTCCGATAAAGGGTAATGGCGGTGTATTTGTTCTTCAACCGTATGCAAAAGATAAACTGAACGAAACTTTCAATCAGGAAACGGAAGAAACTACGTTGCAGAATATGCATGCCCGTATGGCAAGCCAGTTCCTCAACGACTTGTATCTGAAAGCTGATGTGAAAGATAGCCGTTATCTGTTCTTCTAAGAAATAACGATAATTGAGATATGAAAAGCCGTCTGATAGAATATCAGGCGGCTTTTTCTTTATCCCTGTGTCTCATTTTCTGCGCCTGCAATTGCCTTTGTGCAACTTTATTCCTACCTTTGCAAAGATAAACTGGAAAGATTGATAGATAATTATGCCGAAACAAACTCTTTTAGGACTGACACTCACTGAATTGCAGGAGGTGGTGAAAAGACTGGGAATGCCCGGGTTTTCCGCCAAACAGATTGCTTCATGGCTGTATGACAAGAAAGTGAACTCCATAGACGATATGACCAACTTGTCGCTGAAACATCGGGATCTCCTGAAAGATGTCTACGAAGTCGGAGCGGAGGCACCTGTGGAAGCTATGCGTTCCACAGACGGTACGGTGAAATACTTGTATCGGGCAGGTGATAAGAACTTTGTAGAGGCGGTTTATATTCCCGATGAAGATCGTGCCACACTTTGCGTATCTTCTCAGGTGGGATGTAAGATGAACTGTAAATTCTGTATGACGGGTAAGCAAGGCTTCAGTGCCAACCTGACTGCCAATCAGATAATCAATCAGATAAATTCTCTTCCCGAGCGGGATAAATTGACCAACGTGGTGATGATGGGCATGGGCGAGCCTCTGGATAATCTGGACGAGGTGCTGAAAGCTCTGGAAATCATGACTGCTTCTTATGGATATGGATGGAGTCCCAAGCGGATCACGCTCTCTACTGTTGGTTTGCGCAAAGGATTTCAGCGCTTTATAGAAGAATCGGAATGTCATCTGGCTGTCAGCTTACATTCTCCGGTCGCCTTGCAACGTCGCGAACTGATGCCTGCTGAGAAATCTTTCTCTATCACTGAAATGGTAGACTTGTTAAAAAACTATGATTTTAGTAAACAGCGTAGACTATCTTTTGAATATATTGTTTTTAAGGGTGTGAATGATTCGTTGCTCTATGCTAAGGAATTGTTGAAACTCTTGCGTGGACTGGACTGCCGTATCAACCTCATCCGCTTTCATGCCATTCCCGGTGTAGACCTGGAGGGAGCGGATATGGAAACAATGACTAAACTCCGTGATTACCTGACTTCCCACGGTTTGTTTACTACGATACGTGCTTCCCGCGGTGAAGATATATTTGCCGCTTGCGGCATGCTTTCCACTGCCAAACAGGAAGAGAATAAACAAGAATTAATATAAATTATTAACTTTGGCTCGGATGATATACGTATTCTTCGTAGTTTTGTAAAAACATTAACTGGTAAGTATATGAGAAAGCAGCTGTTTTATTTAAGTCTGACTATTGTAGCAATTGCCCTTTCCGCATGTAGTGGCGGTAAGAAAGGCGTGTTTGGTGCGACTTCAAGTGGTCGTGCGTATGAAATCCTGGTAGTGGTTGATCCCGCTATGTGGGAACGTCCTGCCGGTAGGGCGCTTTATGATGTACTTGATACGGATGTACCGGGGCTTCCCCAGTCCGAACGTTCTTTCCGTATGATGTACACTTCTCCTGCTAACTATGATGCTACGTTAAAGTTGATTCGTAACATTATTATCGCTGATGTACAGGATATTTATACCCAGCCTAAGTTTAAATATGCGAAGGATGTGTATGCTGCTCCGCAAACTATCCTGACTATACAGGCTCCTGATGAAGCTTCTTTCGAGCAGTTTGTGACGGAGAACAAACAGACTATCATTGATTTCTTTACCCGTGCGGAGATGAACCGACAGATTACACAACTGGAAAAGAAGCATAATGATTATGTGACGACAAAGGTAAAGAGTATGTTTGATTGTGATGTCTGGGTACCTGCTGAACTTTCTTCTACCAAGCAAGGAGAGAACTTCTTCTGGGCTGGTACGAATGCAGCTACCGGCGACCAGAACTTTGTTATTTACTCTTTCCCGTACAGAGATAAAAATACATTTACCAAGGAATATTTTGTGCAGATGCGTGACTCTGTCATGAAGGCTAACATTCCGGGAGCGAGAGAAGGCATGTATATGGCAACTGACTCCTTAATGACCGATGTTCGTCCTCTTAATATACAAGGAGAGTATGCGCTGGAAGCTCGTGGCCTGTGGCGTATGAAGGGGGATTTTATGGGTGGTCCGTTTGTTTCGCACATGCGTTTGGATCCGGTGAACCAACGTATTATTGTTGTGGAAGCCTTTATCTATTCACCTGATAAGTTGAAACGTAATCTGATGCGCCAGATGGAAGCCTCTCTTTACACTTTGAGAGTGCCGGGTGATAAACAGACAGGAGCTGAGATTCCATTGGGCGTGACGAAAGAGCAGAGTAAAGCTACTGATCAAGGAAAATAATATGTAAGAATGTATACGAATTAAAGAGATAACTTTCATCCGCAGATTACGCGGATTGCACAGATTTGTTTTAATCTCAATCTGCGTTATCTGCGTAATCTGCGGATGAAGATTTATCGTTGGAACTTCTGGCACATTCTTATCTAAAATGATATATATATTGAAAAATGGAAGATAATAAAATAAAAGTCGGCATTACACAAGGAGACATAAACGGTGTGGGTTATGAAGTTATTCTGAAAGCATTCTCCGACCCCGTTATGCTGGAACTGTGTACACCTGTTATTTATGGCTCCCCTAAGGTGGCAGCTTATCATCGCAAGTCACTCGATTTGCCGACGAACTTCAGTATCGTGAGCTCTGCTGCGGAAGCGGCTTACAACCGTTTGAGTGTAGTGAACTGCACGGATGATGAAGTGAAAGTAGAATTCTCAAAGGCAGATCCTGAAGCCGGAAAGGCTGCACTCGGTGCTTTGGAAAGAGCTATCGAGGAATATAAAGAGGGATTGATTGACGTGATTGTCACAGCTCCCATCAACAAGCATACCATTCAGTCGGAAACTTTTGCATTTCCCGGTCATACGGAATATATAGAAGAGAGACTGGGCAATGGTGCCAAGTCATTGATGATTCTGATGAAAGATGATTTCCGGGTGGCATTGGTTACCGGGCATATCCCTGTCAGTCAGATTGCTTCGACTATAACGAAGGAACTGATAGAGGAGAAACTGGCTATCTTCAACCAGTCGTTGAAACAGGACTTCGCTATCGATGCACCGCGCATTGCCGTACTTTCTCTGAATCCGCATGCGGGAGATGAAGGTCTGCTGGGAAAAGAAGAAGAAGAAATTATCATTCCGGCATTGAAAGAGATGTCTGCCAGAGGTATCTTGTGCTATGGACCGTATCCGGCTGACGGCTTTATGGGTTCAGGCAATTTCACTCATTTTGACGGTGTGCTTGCCATGTACCACGATCAGGGACTGGCACCGTTCAAAGCACTGGCGATGGACGAAGGTGTGAATTATACTGCCGGATTGCCTGTGATACGTACTTCACCGGCTCATGGCACTGCATACGATATTGCAGGAAAAGGTTTGGCGAGTGAAGACTCTTTCCGTCAGGCTATTTATGTGGCTATCGATGTGTTCCGTAATCGCCTGCGTGATAAAGCAGCACATGCCAACCCTTTGCGAAAACAATATTACGAAAAGCGTGATGACAGCGATAAGCTGAAACTCGATAGTGTGGAAGAAGATTTGTAGAATGACGAAAGCGGAAATACAACAAGTAAAGTTACGATTCGGCATCATTGGCAACAATGAAACATTGATGCGTGCGATAGACGTTGCTATACAGGTGGCGCCTACCGATCTGTCTGTACTGATAACCGGAGAAAGTGGTGTGGGTAAGGAAAGTTTTCCCCAGATCATTCACCAGTACAGTCGGCGTAAGCATGGTCAGTATATTGCGGTGAACTGTGGTGCCATTCCCGAAGGAACTATTGACTCGGAATTGTTCGGTCATGAGAAAGGGGCTTTCACCGGTGCCATCGGTGAACGGAAAGGATATTTTGGTGAGGCGGATGGTGGAACGATTTTCCTGGATGAAGTGGGAGAGTTGCCTTTGCCTACGCAAGCACGCCTGCTCCGTGTGCTGGAAAGCGGAGAGTTCATAAAAGTCGGTTCATCTAAAGTGCAGAAGACCAATGTACGCATTGTGGCAGCTACCAATGTAAACTTGACACAGGCTATTTCCGAAGGACGTTTCCGTGAAGACTTGTATTACCGCCTGAACACTGTGCCTATCCAGATACCCCCTTTGCGTGAACGTGGAGAGGATGCATTTCTATTATTCCGTAAGTTTGCTTCGGATTTCGCCGAGAAATATCGTATGCCTGCCATTCAGTTGACGGAAGATGCCAAGCAGCTATTGATTTCCTACTCGTGGCCCGGCAACGTGCGGCAATTGAAGAATATAACGGAACAGGTTTCCATCATTGAAACCAACCGTGAAATCAATGCTTCTATATTGAAAGGATATTTGCCGGAACAGAATACGATACAGAGGCTGCCTGCTTTATTCGGCGTCAAAGAAAACAAGAGCTTTGAGAGTGAACGGGAAATCTTATATCAGGTTCTTTTCGATATGCGTCAGGACGTGACGGAGCTGAAAAAGCTGGTACATGAGATTATGACCGAACGTGGAAACACTGCCGCTTCGGCTGTGCCTGCTGCTTATTATGCCCAACCACCTGCCGTAGTGACTCCTGTTTCTCCGAGCGTGCCTACCATTATTCATCCTTCCATAAAGCCGTCCCACAACATTGATGAAGATATACAGGACACGGAAGAGTATGTAGAAGAGTCTCTCTCGCTGGATGAGGTGGAGAAAGAAATGATACGGAAAGCCTTGGAAAAGCATCATGGTAAACGCAAGAGTGCGGCAAAGGATCTGAATATTTCCGAGCGTACCTTATACAGAAAGATTAAAGAATATGGATTGGATTAAAAAAATAGCCTCGACAGCTTTGTTGTTGAGCATTTTACTGGTAGTAAATTCGTGTAGCATTAAGATAGGACTTGCCCCGATCAGTTCGATTGACTACTCTAAAGTAAAAACTATTTCGATAGCGGATTTTCAAAATCGTGCAGAGTATGTATATGCCCCGTTGGCTACTGAATTTAACCAGAGCCTGAAAGACTTGTTCATGCGTCAGACACGCTTGTCACTGGTCAATAGTAACGCCGATCTTGAAATTGATGGTGAGATTACCGGTTATAATCAATATAACGAAGCGGTGGATGCCAGTGGATATTCTTCAAAGGTAAAAGTTACTTTGACTGTGAAAGTTACTTTTGTGAATAATACGGATCATAAGGATGATTTCACGGATCAGCAATTCTCTGCTTTCCAAACTTATGATTCTTCTAAGCTGCTGACCGAAGTGCAAGATGAATTGATAAGCCTGATGGTGAAAGACATAACAGAACAAATCTTTAACGCAACCGTAGCTAACTGGTAATAAAAGGAATGACGCCTGTACATTTGCAACAATGGATACAGCATCCCGAGGCGTTGAATCGGGATACCTTGTACGAACTTCGTACGCTGGTAGCCCGTTATCCTTATTTTCAGTCCCTGCGATTGCTCTATCTCAAGAATCTCTATGTGCTGCACGATATCAACTTCGGTGCAGAACTGCGTAAAGCGGTATTGTATGTATCAGACCGCCGTGTATTGTTTTATCTGATTGAAGGTGACCGCTATGCTCTCCATCCTCATACTTCCGCACATGCTGTGGGAAAGGAGTTGGAAAAGGAGCCGAGTATAGACCGTACTCTTTCGTTAATAGACGCTTTCCTTGCCACTGTTCCGGAAGAACATTCACAGACGACGGAATTGGATTATGCAATGGATTATACCGCTTACCTGATACGGGATGATGAAGAAACGAACGAAACAGATTCCTCATCAACTACCCCGACGGAAGTACCGAAATTGCGTGGGCAGGATCTGATAGATGGTTTCATTCGTCAAAGCGAAACGGAGGAAGGTATCAGCCTTAAGTTACCCAAAGAAGACAACCCGCTTTTATTGCCGTTGATTGAAGAAGAAACGGATGAAGCAGAAGAGGAAAAGGTGGTTGTTGCCGACGAAACTCCCCGGTCGGCAGTAGAGGAAACAGAACAGGATGATAGCTGTTTTACCGAAACTTTGGCTAAAATCTATATCAAACAGCGCCGATATGACAAGGCTCTTGAAATTATTAAAAAATTAAGTTTGAATTATCCAAAAAAAAATGCTTACTTTGCAGACCAAATCAGATTTTTGGAGAAATTGATTATTAACGCTAAATCAAAATAACAAAATGTACTTATTCTTAGTTATCTTAATGGTGGTTGCATCCTTGTTGATGTGCTTCATTGTATTGATTCAAAATTCCAAAGGAGGCGGTTTAGCATCCGGCTTTTCTTCTTCCAATCAGATTATGGGCGTACGCAAGACTACTGACTTTTTGGAAAAAGGAACATGGTTCCTGGCAGGATTTATGGTCGTAATGAGTATTGCTACTGCCTATGTTGTTCCCACTTCTTCCAGTAAAGGCGGTGATGTGATCTTGGAACAGGCACAGAAAGAAGAGAAAACCAATCCGTACAACATGCCTACTGGTACAGCTGCTCCGCAGACAGAAGTTCCCGCAGCTCCTGCCACTACTGCTCCTGCCGCTGAAGATTCAGCTAACTAAAGTTATGTGCGGATGAACCGCAAAAAGAAATAAGAGAGAGGTTGACGCCGAAAAGGTGTCAGCCTCTTTTCTTTTTATGCCAGATTTAATTACCTTTGTCGGGATTATGCAATCTGATTAATAATTAATCTAATATAGTACAATGACAGAACAATTAAAACTTAAATTGAATGACTCGAAGGCTACCCGCTGGGGAGCATTGGTGATTGTTGCCTTTACGATGATGGCAGCTTACTATGTAAACGATGTGGTAGCACCGCTGAAAACGATGTTGGAGTCGGATCTTGCCTGGACAAGTAGTGATTTTGGATTCTTCACAGGTGGATACAGTTTCCTGAATGTATTCTTCCTGATGCTGATCTGGGGAGGATTAATTCTCGACCGTTTTGGAATCCGTTTCACCGGTAAATTGTCAACCATCCTGATGGTGGGAGGTACGGCACTTGAGTATTATGCCATGACAGGACTTGCCGGTCCGGATGCACAGATCTTCGGTCTTAATGAAATTTTCGGTTATAAAGCAGGGGTATTTGTCGCGTTTGCCGGTTATTCTATTTTCGGTGTAGGTGCGGAAGTTGCAGGTATCACAGTCTCTAAAATTATAGCCAAATGGTTTAGAGGTAAAGAGTTGGCTACGGCTATGGGCGTGCAGGTAGCATTGGCACGTATCGGTTCGCAAGCAGGTTATGCAGTGGCTATTCCTTTGGCGCGTGCTTTCGGCATTACGACTCCGGTATTGGTAGGTTTGATTTTGCTGTTGGGCGGTTTGGTTGCTTTCTTTATCTTTTCAGTGATGGATAAGAAGCTGGACAAACAGATGGAAGCGGCAGCCATAGCGGCAGGTACCGAGGGGGAGGAAGAGAAATTCTCCTTTAAGGATGTGAAGAATATCCTCGTTAATCCGGGTTTTTGGTTGATAGCTTTGCTGTGCGTATTGTTCTACTCTTGTGTATTCCCTTTCCAGAAGTTTGCTTCCGAACTGATGATTATCAAATATGGTATCAATGAAAACGTAGCAGGAACTTTTGCCGGACTACCGGCCTTGGGAGCATTGATCCTGACTCCTATATTCGGCGGATTTATAGATAAGCGTGGTAAGTCGGCTTCTATTATGATATTGGGAGCTGCCATGCTGATAGGTGTGCACTTTATTTATGCTATTCCTGCCATTAACTATTGGTTGGTAGCTATTGGTTTGATGATTATTCTGGGTATTGCTTTCTCTTTGGTGCCGTCTGCTATGTGGCCGGCAGTTGCCAAGATATTCCCGGTGAGCCAGTTGGGTACAGCTTATGCATTGATCTTTTTCATCCAGAATATTGGTTTGTGGGGGATTCCTACGCTGATTGGTAAAGTACTTGATGTCTATTGTATCGTAGGCAAGAAGGCAGATGGAACAAATCTGTACGATTATACGATACCGATGTGCATCTTTACCGGTATTGCCTGCTTATCTCTTGTGGTAGCCTTTATGTTGAAGAGAGCAGATAAGAAGTATGGCTATCAACTGGAGGAACCTAATATTCAAGGATAAGTAAAAACAACTTATGGATATGGAAACACCTGAAGGAAAAGTCAGTCTGCTGGATACTATTCCGGTTCGTTGCGACCACATCCTGACCGAATGGGAGGGAGATTACGCTGTAATCTCCTATCCCCGGTTCAAGTATGAATGGATGCGCAGGCTTTTACTGCCGAAGAGTATGTCTCCTGATATTCATGTCCGCCTTGAAGAACACGGCAGTGCTGTGTGGCGGCTGATAGACGGACGGCGTACGGTGCGGGAGATTATTTCACTGCTTGCCGTTCACTTCCAATCTGATGAGAATTATGCTTCGCGAGTCACGACTTATGTGATGCAACTACAAAAAGATGGATTTATAAAATTACTCTCCTCTGTCTACTTTTACCAAAGCTCCCGTATTCGTATCGAATAATACCTTTATAACAGAATTCTTGTTGAATAGAACAGGGGCGAGGTATTCTACTACACCGAATTGCGTAATAGGTATTTCTGCATTATACAGTTCCTCATTGTGATAGTCTAATGTTACACGTGCTCTGCCCGGTACATTGTAGGCAATGCCATCCACTTGTTTCTTGGGATCGGCTTCGGGGATATTAATGCTTTTAAGATCGGCTATCGTAATGTAGACCGGTTCACCTGCCAAGTCGTTGTTTGCTACGATACCCAGTTTCTTAGAGAAGCGGAAGGCAACTTCATGCTTCATCTCTTTGGGGACGATGCGAATGGTGTATATCTTCTCTTCTGTGGTCACCTTACCTGCAAACATTTCCGTCATGGCACGTTCCTGTAAAGTCAGGTTGTCCAGCATGAGCTTCAGTTGTGCACCGTCTTTGGGCATATTGTCTGCTTCACCGCGCAACAGGGCATTCTTACTTTCACGGATACTGTAGATTTCTTTGGCTACCAATTCCGCCATTTTAGCCGTTGAGTTTGACATCAGGATTTCTTCTGTGAGGAAGTCTCGGGGATTGACGTTTGGAGTGTTACCTGTAACTTTGGGTTGAATGGTCGGAGTTGTCTTACGTTGTCCGCTGCCCAGCGGCATGTTGATGGAGTAGACAATACCATCCTTACTCAACTCGATAAGCGGGGCTACGGTTTTGTCTTTCATCTTCACGAAATATACGTTTTCTTTATCGGGTACACCGATTACTTCTGTCTGCATCTTGTCCAGTGTCCAATAAGTTTCCGGTTCGGAAGAGACGTTGTTCAGCCGCAGATAGCGTTCGGCATACTTGGAGAATTCTCCGGGAGTGTAGGTATGTTTGGTGGCTTGTACGGTAAGTTCGATTTCCGTTTTCGGAAGTACGTAAGTTACGCCGTAATCCTTGCCACGTGTGACACCTGCCGTCACTTCTGTTTGCGCTATGGCAGAAACGGAGAACAACAGGGCTGAGAGTAATACTATATTCTTTTTCTTCATAAGTCGCGTTATTTAAACGATTTCGGTTAAGGGACAAAGTTAATGAAGTTATTTTTGTCAAGAGTAGAATTACGGAATATTAACAGAATCGACCGTCTAAGGGAGGTATCGGTGCTTTTCGCTTCATAAGATGGTATGTTTTACCTCATTAGATAGTTTGTTTTGTCTCAATAGATGATGTCATTTGACTTGAAGAAGTTTGTTTTTGCTCTGAAAAGGTATCGGATATAAAAAAACAGGGAGAAGCAAATGCTTTTCCCTGTTACTATCTGTATCCCCGAATCTAAATCAGGATTACGATGACAAATATACGAAATTAAAAACCGGAAGTCAAGCTTTTACCCGGTTATTTTACGAATTGGATGCAAACAGGTTTATCAATACTGATGTCTTGATGTGTATCAGATAACAGACCTGTTACGGGATCTCGTTGGAATACCTGAATGACATGACTGTCGCGGCAGGCGGCCAACAGATATTTCCCGTTCGGGGTGATAATAAAGTTACGCGGATGAATCCCCGTCAACTGGTAGCCTACCTTTGCCAACATACCGTTTTCCGGATTCACTTCGAAGATGGCAAGACCGTCACCTTTCAGGCGATTGCTGGCATACAGGTATTTCCCGTCGGGACTGAGATGTATATCGGCACTGCCACGCGCACGAAGTGTGTCGGCTGCAATGGTCTGTATCTTTTCCTGTTTGCCATCCAAGTAGCTGAAAGCGGTGATATTACCGGATAATTCGCTGATAAGATACGCGTACTTGCCGTTCGGGCTGAAGGTGAGATGACGTGGACCGGAGTTAGGATCTACGTCAATGGCTTCGGCAGAAGGGTGGGGGATAATGCTCTTCGGATGTATGACAAAGCGCAGGATGCGGTCGGCACTGAAGTCAGTGGCAAAGATATATTTTCCATCCGGAGAGAAGACAGTGCAATGTACGTGGGGTGTTGCCTGTCTTTCAGTGTCCGGTCCGCCGGTACTGCCTTCAAAAAGCGTATCGACAGGCTCTAATGAACCGTTCTTTTTCAGCGGGAAGATAGACATGCTACCTCCGCTATAGTTGGCCGTGAGTACTTCTTTTCCATTGGTGGCAACGTAGCAGGGATCGGCTCCCATAGTGGGCTGGCGGTTCAACAAACTGAGTTTCCCTGTTTCCTTATCGAAGGAGAAAGCATTGAGAGCAGCTGTTGTGTCATTCATTTCGCTGACGGCATAGACAAACCTTCCATCTTCTGAAGGGATGAGATAAGACGGGTTGAGCACTTCGATGGAACTGAGCGAGGTGGCAAGTCCCGTTTCCTGGTTGAAGCGGAAGGTGTAAATACCTTTGCTGTTTCCATCGGTGTACGTACCTACCAGCATGGCGAGTTCGTCACTTCCGTTGTTTACGTTTCCCGCTTTGCGGGGTGCGCAGGCTGTCATTGCTAATCCAAGCATACAGAAAAGAAGAGATTTCATTAGTGATTAGTATTTAGTTAATCGTTAATTTTCACTTCCGCCACTCCTACACGATCATCATTCAGCACAATGCGCAAGTCGCTGGCAGTAGTTCCTTTGAACGTATATGAAATCAACTTTCCGTATTCGCTGACTGTACCCGAATAAACTGTCAGGAATTGTCCACCGCCACTTGAAAGCTGGATTTCAAACTCCGCCGGCAGACCGTTACCTCTGCTGAATGCAATGGAAACGCCATCTACCTTGGAGCCGTTCTCCAAGGCAAAGGTAATATAATCTCCTTTATTTCCTTCCCAAACAGTATTCATTTTTTTATCGAGCACGTTCATTACACTTTCCGGATTGGTGCTGGCAGTTACGGGAGAATCCGTTTTTGCCTGTGCTTGCATGGGGGCGTTTGGATCTTCTACTGTCAATTTTCCACTCAGGCGGATGTCTTCGGAAGAAGCACCTACCATAATGTTGAAGTCTCCCGGTTCCACCACCCATTCCATGTGCTTATCCAGTAATTCCAGCTGTTTGCGGTCGAGGGTGAAAACTACCTCTTTTGTTTCTCCCGGTTGCAGGTGGATACGCTCAAAGCCTGCCAGATTCTTTTCGTAAGTGGTAACACTGCTCAGGATGTCGCGAACATACAGCTGAACCACTTCATCGCCTGCACGTTTTCCGGTATTTGTTACTTTGCAGCGTACAGTTGCCTTTTGGTTCGGTGTAATCACTTTCGGACTGATTTCGATGTCGGAATACTCAAAGGTGGTGTAACTCAGACCGTATCCGAATGAATAGAGTGCACTGTTGACACGTGACATATTTCCATCCAGCCCCGGATTCTTTCCACCGTCAATCTGTGAAGAAGGTTTGCAAGGAAAGTTAAAAGGAATTTGTCCGACACTTTTCGGGAAAGTGACTGTCAGTTTTCCACCCGGGTTATAATCTCCGAAGAGCACATCGGCTACTGCTGTTCCACCTTTGGAACCCGGGTACCATGCTTCTAAAATAGCGGGAACGAACTTGTCCGCCCAATTGATGGATAGCGGGCGACCGTTAATCAGTACCAGTACGACGGGCTTTCCGGTTGCTTGTACAGCTTGAAGCAGTTTCAGTTGTCGTCCTGGGAGTTCGAGACTGCTGCGCGATTTGTTTTCACCGCAGGTACGCTGTCCGCCTCCTAATACGACTACGGCTACATCTGCCTGACGTGCATTTTCTACTGCTTTATCGATTTCAGCTTGTTCGCTATCTGTCATCGGATAGTCGATAAGTTCGCTTTCCGGCCAGTTGGCGTCTACGAGGTCATAGCCTTTGGTATAGAGCACTTCTGCTTTGCCTTCAGTTTTTTGGCGAATACCTTCCAGCACTGTGGTTACTTCTACTGCCAAAGGACCGTAGTGTGTCAGTGCGTATCCCTCTTCATCCGCATTGGGGCCGCAAACTGCTATCTTCTTCACGTTGTTGATATCCAATGGCAACACGTTGTTTTCATTCTTCAATAAGACGAGGCTTTCGCGTGAGGCTTGCAATGCAAGAGATTCATTCTCAGCTTTCTCTACTTCTTTATCAGCCCCTGCAAGGTCAGTCTGATAGGGAGTATCGAACAGCCCTACGAGGAATTTTACACGCAGAATGTCACGTACACGGTCGTTAATGACTTCTTCGCTTAGTCCACCCTCTTTTACCAATTCTCGCAAAGGCAATACATATGAGTCCGGTGACCGGAAGGTGCAACGTACATTCAGACCGGCTTCTACACTTTGACGCACGGCTTCTTTCATATCTTTGGCGGTGCTGTGTTTGGTATAGAGATATTCAACGGCATCACTGTCCGAAACCACATATCCCCGGAATCCCATCTCGCCACGCAGGCGTGTAGTCAGCCAATAATAACTGCCTTGTATGGGGACACCGTCGTAATCATTGTACGAGCTCATCACTCCCAATAGTCCCGCTTCCTTTATCACCCGTTTGAAGGGGTAGACATGTATCATTTCCACTTCGCGTGGTGACATTTGCGGGTCTACACGTGCCATACCTTCGCGGGCGCCCTTGTTGTTACTGTAAGCAACGAAATGTTTTCCGGTTGCTGCTACCTGATGGTTATGTTGCATGCCGCGTACCATTTCAATACCCAGTTCGGCAACGAGGTAAGGAGATTCACCATATACTTCTTCATAGCGTCCCCAACGCTGGTCACGACCGACATCGAGGATGGGAGCATAGACATTGGTATATCCCAACATACGGGCTTCCCGTCCGGTGATTAATCCTATCTGGCGTATCAGTTCGCGGTTCCAGGTATGTCCCAATCCCAGTTGTGTGGGGAAATTGGTTGCACGGTAACTTTCTACTCCGCGGATACCTTCGTTCGTAAAGTCTACGGGGATGCCGAGGCGCGTTTCTTCTATGAAGAAGCGTTGTACTTCATTCAGTGCCCAGGCATGGCGGGATGCCGGCCATACATAGGGATTATCCGATGGGGGAAGTCCCCATTGTTGGAAACCGTTCAGGTGTTCGTCGATGGCACCGATGCCGTCTTTCCAAAGCATTTGTTTCCATTCGGGGGTGGGGAGGTCGTCCTTTAGTACACGTTTGTAACCGTAGAGGGTTACCATCTGGCAAGTCTTTTCTTCCAGTGTCATCTGGCTGAGCAGATCTTCAATACGTGCATCCAGCGAGGCATTCGGATCTTCGTATACATCCTTCACTCCGTTTTTGTTGAAATCAATCCAGCCTTTCTTGTACATCTCGCTTTTGACGGGTTTGTACACAGCGGGTATCTTCACGGTCTTTTGTGCGCAGAGCAGAGTACTGCCTCCGAGCAGTAGTGTCATTGCAATTAGTTTCTTCATGATATTTATATTTTTGTGTATATTATCTTCTGTTGCCAAAGGTACGGGTTTTTGTCTAAGGAGAGAGGGTAATATTGTTCATTACAATAGTCCTTATTGTCCGGGCGGCTTGTCTTATTCTAAAAAAGACTTGTGAAGTTTCTATTTATGGAAACATTTGCTACCTTTGCGGTGTTCAATCATAAACACATGGAGGCAAAAGAAAGATTTAAAGTTGTTTACTCGGCTGATGCAACGGAATTCCTGCAAAGGATAACTTCAAAAGCAAGGGAGAAGATTATTAGTAATGCACGTAAAGCAAGTTATACAATTGATCCCAAACTGTTCAAAAAGTTAACAGGCACTGATCTTTGGGAGTTTAGAACATTATATGATGGTAAGCAATATCGTTTGTTAGCTTTCTGGGATAAAACAAAAGAGGTGGATACATTAGTAATTGCTTCTCATGGGTTTATTAAGAAAACGGATAAAACGCCCGCTAAGGAAATAGAACGGGCGAATAAGATAATGAAAGAATATTTTGAATTCAAATAAGTGTAGCCATGAAAGAAATGAAGTTTTATACGCAAGAAGAGGTTGAAGATTTGCTGATAGGTAAAAAAGGTACTCCGGAGCGTGACAGGTATGAGGAACAGCTAGATCTATTCCTCATCGGAGACGCTATTAAGCAAGCGAGACAAGCCAAAAACTTAACTCAAGAAGATTTAGGTAAACTTGTTGGCGTACAGAAAGCCCAAATATCAAGGATTGAAAATGGTAAGAACTTGACCTTTGCTACAGTAATAAAGCTTTTCAAGGCAATGGGATTGAGTGCTAGGTTAGAAGTAGATAGCTTGGGAAAGATAGCTTTGTGTTAAGGCTTTAATATTTGCAAAGAAAAAGCATTCGATAAAAAAAGAATTCTTATCTTTGCCCCACGATTTCTAAAAACCGTATGTATTCTGGGGTTGACTGGATTTGACAGCGGGTAGAAATAGTAAGTAAGCATGCAGTGCGTCGTTGATTTGCACTTTAATCTCAGTCCTCAAAATTTTATCTGGCGAAAGACAATACGCTCTTGCTGCTTAATCGAATCACAGTAGATTAGCTTAATCCCGGCACTAGGTGCTGGGACGAGACATCACTCGGAAGCTGTTGCTCCGAAGCATTCCGATCCAGTGGTGCAGTTACATCGGGGATAGTTCTTGTCGGCCTTGAGATGAGAATGAAACTTTAAAGGATAAGGCAATGGTTGATGGCTTTGGTTCTGCCGTTGCTCGAAAAATTAGGCAAAGATAAGCATGTAGAAAGCTTATGATTTCCTCGTTTGGACGAGGGTTCGATTCCCTCCAGCTCCACTTAAAAAGAACAAATGAAAGCTCTGATTATCAGAGCTTTTTCTTTTTGCTAATCTCTTTATTCCCCCATCCTATTCCCCATTAAAAGAACCTTTATTTTATACTACTTTAACTTATTGGTTAGTTTACTAGTATCGTAAAATCATATATTTGGTTCATTCATTTCCTTTGTAGGATCGGGAATAGTTTTCTCAGCTAATCATAAAAAACTAAAAAGAAAAAAGAAACGTAAATTGTAACATCCTCTTTATTTGTATGCCATAACTTTTTTTAATCTAGAAATAAGAATATCAAGTCAGTCCTTCAACTAGTGAACAACATTGATACATTTATACGATAATTATTTCATGCTTTCATGTGGTTACCCATTTTATCGTAATTTACCAGAATCAAGCTAAATAACAAATAGTTTTTAAAAATATCCCCGAAAAAATCTATCTTTGGAAATAAATCAAGAACTCAAAGTAAGTATGAATAGAATAAAAGAGGTACTTAATGAAAAAAGGAATAAGGTAAGTCTGGCTTACCGATCAACTTCACATAAGCTTTAAGATAGTGAATTCTTACTTCTGTAACCGTAAATAACTGAATATAAAGGACTCTATCAAATAGCGGAATTATAGTGGATATGAGTGAAAAATTTAATAACTGACAATTTGTAAAAACAGAATAAATATATGAACGTAAAAAATGACAATATAAGCAAACTACAGTTTGATGAATTTCTAAGAGCTATTGGTATTAGTAAAAATGATACTTTTTCTCTATTGTTAGGTGCTGGTTGCTCCATTAATTCCGATATTCCTTCTGCTGAGGACTGTATTTGGGAATGGAAAAGGGATATTTACAAAACCAATAACCCTTCTGTGCTAGGTTGGATTGATAATTATAAAAATAAGAAGAGTCAAACTATAATTCAAAACTGGTTAGATAACCAAGGTATATATCCAGAAAAAAATACTAAAGAAGAATATTCTTTTTATGCTTATAAATGCTATCCTATAGATGAGCATAGAAGACAATATTTTGAAAAAATTTGTTCAGGGAAAACCCCTTCTATTGGCTATAAAACAATTCCTATATTGGCAAAGTCTGGAATGTTGGATTCTGTATGGACAACAAATTTAGATGATTTAATAATAACGGCTTGTGCAGGAAAGGGTATTCAAGCTATTGAAATAAGCTTAGATACAGTACAACGAATTAATCAAAGGACTCAAAATAGAAAAGAATTGCCTGTGATAAAATTGCATGGGGATTTTAAATATGGAGAATTAAAAAATACAGAAAAAGAATTATTAAATCAAGATGAATGCTTTCGAAGAAAATTAATTGACTATATTCAAGATAAACATCTTATTGTTATTGGCTATAGTGGGAGAGATGCATCTTTGATGGATACACTAAAAGAAGCGTATTCAAAAAAAGGCGGAGGTATTCTTTATTGGTGTGGTTATGGGGAATATATTAATGCTGAGGTGGAAAATTTGATTACAATTGCGAAGCAAAATGGGCGTAATGCTTTTTATATACCAACCAATGGTTTTGACTCGACTCTTAGAAAAATAGCTCAGATTGTTGTTGAAGAAAATAATAGTCTAAACAAAGAACTTATTGGTTTACATTTAACCAACAATGATAAAGAAACATTTACTCCATTTGATTTAAATCCTGAGAGAGTTAATAAAGTCCTAAAAAGTAATATTTTTAGAATTGAATTTCCGGATGAAGTATTTGTATTTGATGTAAACATACAAAATAAACCTTGGAAATATGTAGATGAAAAAGTCTTAGAACGATTGGATATTTCAGCTGTTCCGTATAATAAACAAATTTGGTCATTTGGGCAATTAGATGTAATAAGAACTGTTTTTGGTGAAGTCATAAACGGAGATATAAAAAGGAAGCCATTAGCAGATATTAAAATATATAACACAGCTATAAGTCGATTACTTTTATCTACGATTTGCAAATCACTAGCCCAATCAAATAATCTAAAAACAAATTTTAAAAATAAACTTTGGATTGAAGATAATTTTAGAAATATAGCATACCAAAAGGTTTATAATGCTATCAGACTTTCTTTTGATAAAATATCTGGAGAATATTACTTAATAATAAATCCGGACTTTGAATTTGCTAATTCAGATTTAGAAAAGTCTATAATACAAAATGTTGGTATCTCCTTTTTTCATAAATTGTGGAATAATAAATTTAATGAATATCTTGAAAACTGGAGAAAACTTTTAATGGTAGGCAAGAATATTTATGAATATCCATATGACTCAGGGACTGGATTTAAATTTAAAATAAGCGCAGCACCTATTTTTACAGATATATGTGATTTAAATAATAAATATGAAAAAAAACATAATGTTCCGTCTACCTTGTTGAAATTAAAGGGTATTCAATTTAAAGAAGTACCATTATTATTTTCTACTAAAAATGGTCATAGGACTACAACCGATATTCATCCAATGAGAGGTTTGTTGGTTAATAAACCATATGAAACAGGAATAAATTCTTTTTTAGGAGATACTATTGAATTAGGTGTTATTTCTCCGAAACTTGACACAGCTATTTTTTATCATTTTCTGGAGGACCAGAATTCCCAGATAAAAAAGCATAATCAAAACGATGATTACATAATAGATTATGAGGGATTTTACAAGACCTATGACATTAGTCTCAATTTTCCAACACCTGATGATGACGAATGGGAAATTTTAGAAGAGCCAGTTTTAAGTAAGAGCATAAAACAAATATCTCAATATATTAGGCAAATAATATGTAATAGCATTACAAAAATAAATTCTACTACAAGACGAAAAATTATTGTTATCTATATCCCTCAGAGATGGGAAGAATATACTTCATATACAATCGATGGAGAAACTTTTGATCTACATGATTATATCAAAGCATTTTGTGCAGAAAAAGGTATTATGTCTCAGTTAATTAGAGAAAAAACAGTTCAAGATTATAACCAAAAGTGTCAAATACATTGGTGGCTTTCGCTATCTTTTTATGTCAAATCCTTCAGAACCCCTTGGATTCTTGCAAACTCAGATAACACTACCGCATTTGCAGGACTTGGATATAGTGTTGATAGTAAAGTCGATTCAAATGGACATATCGTTTTAGGGTGTAGTCACATTTATAGTTCATCAGGAGAAGGTTTAAAATTTAAATTAGCAAGAATTAGTAATGATAAAATACAATGGAGGCACAGAAAACCTCATTTATGCTATGATGACGCTTATGAGTTTGGTAAGAATATCATAGAATTATTTTATGAGTCAATGAATGAGCTTCCCAAACGAGTGGTGATTCACAAAAGAACTTATTTCACTGAAGAAGAAAAGCAAGGTATTATTGATAGCATTTCAGATAATAACAAAATAGAATCAATTGATTTGATAGAGATTAATTTTGAAGATAACATTAAATATACATCAAGTAAAATTGTTGAAGGAAAGGCTTGTGTTGATGGCTTTTCTGTATCAAGGGGTAGTTGTATTTTATTAAATAGTAAAGAGGCTTTATTATGGGCGCATGGCGTTGTTCCATCAGTAAGAAATCCTAATTTTAGTTTTTATCCAGGCGGTAGATATATACCTAAACCCTTACGTATCATAAAACACTATGGAGTAGGCAGTTTAGAGCAAATAGCTAATGAAATTTTAGGACTGACTAAAATGAATTGGAATTCTTTAAATATGTATTCTCAATTACCTGCTACAATCTGTTCATCAAATGATATTGCTAGGATTGGAAAATTAATAGATTCCAATTCAAAACATGAATATGATTATAGATATTTTATTTAGAAGCAAATTGTACAAATGGAGTTCTGGCTATTATCATTTCAATTTTATCTACGTTTTTGTTCTCCTGAAAAACTAATATATGAGAAAGAACTAATAGAGGCACTGTCCACGATTTTGTGTAAATAGAAAACTACGAGAAGAATCCCGTGGTTTTCTATTTACACAATATGATGGAGAGTCCCTCTTTCAGCTTCTTGTCTTCCGAACATGGTTCATCCGGGCTTACCCGTAGAATCATGTAGTTTTGCTCTTTCCTTTCTTATCTATAAACTTCCTTCAATAGATTCAGTAGCAACTGTTGTCCTACCACATTAGCCCGGTTTTCACTTTTAGTATTGAATGTGTTCATAGATTCATTCATACCATCCAAATCGACAGGTGCGGTATACTCCTTGATTCCTTTGATACAGGCAGGGATGTCCAGCGTAGTGATAATTACTTTTCCACTTCCTGCCGGTATCACCTGTAAGGCTGAATATACCTCTTTCTTATGGTCGGAAACACAGCCTACAAGTGTCTCACCATTGAAACACCGCAAACCGATACGACGCCGGTTGTACGTGGCAAAGCATTGATATTCCCAGTTGAAAGCACTATTTGCCGGCAGGTTCATAAAGATAGGATGCTCCCGGTTGAAGAAATTACCTCCATACCATGATTTACCCAGAATCTTCGAACCACGATAGTCCAGTACCTCTTTATCTGCCAGGAATTCTGCCCAACGTTCCGGATTGTCTACAATAATCAGAGTATGTCCTTTATATACCCATTCCATGATGTCGCTCATGCCACTGCCCCATTGCGTAGGTTCATAAGCGCCGACCAGCAGATAATCTCCTTCAGGGGTGCCACCTTTGTAAACCGGAACCTCCATGCCGACACCACGTAAGAAGTTTACCAGAGCTCCCGTCGTATCGGCTACACTGCCCCGTGTTGTGATGCCTTTCGTATTCAGTTCAACCGCAAACAACAGATCGTCTCCCTTCACCAATTCTGTTTTACCTTTCAGTAAGGAAGCCTCTATACGGGTATAACCTTTACTCTTCGGTATAAATGCCCAACCGCTTTGCAGGCATTGACCGTAGTCGTTTCCACCTTTCACTGTCACCCGTTCCTTATGACTGGCCACTACGTTTCCACTCTCATCTTTGGCTACCAGATTCAGTATATAAGAACCTTTCAGATTCTTTTCGTTCACAATGTAAGTGTCCACCAACGTTGTATCTCCTGTACTCACTACCTTGCGGTTCATTTTGACAGCCAGATAAAGAGGAGCATTGTAGCGGGCCATGACTTCCGGATCTCCTTTCGGGAAACGGTAATTGTCGACGATGCCCGAATGATTCTCAAGCTTCATACTTTCCCAACCATTTACGGCATACGCATCTACTGTATTACTGATCCGGATATTCTCTATGATCCTTCCCTGATAATAGAAAGAAACATTTCCCATAGAACGCGTCAGGTCATCCACCGTGGGGAAGGCTTTGTCGAATCCTTTCTCTTTCAGAAAACGGTCGTAGGCGTCATACCATTGCAGATAATCGTCCGCTTCCCAACTATTCATCTTGCCGCTTTTCAGGATATCTTCGCGGATGAGTTGCAGGCGTGGAGGAGTACCGATTGCCCCGTCTTCACCCCAGTATACAATTTCTTTCTTATGATCGGAGAAACGGTGATAGTTATCTTTACCCAGATATAAGTTGTCATGATAACATCCGGGACCACCTGCATGATGCCGGTCATACCATCCATAGTCGTAGAAGGTAGTGTCATAAGGCATCAGATGCAATTTGAAACGCGTATTGTGTTCCTCCGCCGGATTTTCTCCGTTGCTTGAATTATAAGTCAGGATGCGGGTAGGGTCCAAAGCATGTGCCATGCGCATCTGGTCATAATCTTGAGTCTGGGGATAAGCGCCACGTTCATTATGCAGATTGTAGATGATGAGTGACGGATGGTTACGGTCCCGCTTTACCATGCGTGCCAGTTTCTCGTTGCGGTAGGCAAAATAGAAATTACTTTGCTTGTCGTTGTCATTGAAGTTTTTGATGGGGTACTGATTACCTCCGGGTTCTTCAAAATAGAGTAATCCCAATTCATCAGCATAGTCCAGAATGTTGGTTTGCCCGATATTCCGGTGAAAGTTCAGCATGTTTAATCCCAGTTCTTTGGCTATCGTAATTTGCCGTTTAGCCAGTTCATCGGAAGGAGTGATACCATTATAAGGCCAGAATCCCCATGAGATAGCTGTCCGTAATACGATTCGTTTGCCGTTCAGGAAGAACTGCCGGTCTCCTTTTACGTCTTTTATTTCGAACCAGCGGAAACCGAAACGCTCAGTTACGGCATCGTCGTTCAGAGAAATTTTCAGGTCATAGAGACGAGGCGAGTCTACGCTCCATAAGTGTGCATTGAGCACTTTGATTTGGTAAGTTTGCAGGTTCTCACCTTCTTTCAGTGATTCCAGACGGACATTCTTGCGGTATACGGTCTGTCCGTTGGGATGTTCCTTGATTTCCAGGCATAATTCCTTGTTTGTGACAGAAGCTCCGGTTTCATTGGCTGCCCTGACTTCTACTTCAATGGTATGCGGTTCCGGTTGGTTTTTGATGAATATATCTTTCACATAAAGCTTTCCGGTAGCTTCCAGTTCCACTTTTCCCGTAATACCACCGAAGCCGTGTGAGGGATTGGTGCGATATACTCCCCAGGTATAAACCTGTGAATCTTTCCAATTGAAGTTCCCGTTAGGATCTGTAATCCGGAAAGTGATTACATTCTTCTTGCCCGGTTCTATAAAAGGAGTGATGTCGATGGAGAAAGGAGTACTGTTCACTAAATCATATCCTGCCAGTTGATGGTTGACAAATATTTCAGCACGGAATCTCACGGAGCCGATATTCATTGCAATACGTCTGTCTTTCCATTCGGCAGGAATGTCTACTTCAGTTTCAAACCAGGAAACTCCCGTATAGTTTCCTGTCACTCCGAATGTCTGTCCGTTCCATCCCCACAGGTGCTCTTCTACTGTGGCAGGCAGATTGATACCTGTTTTATCGGGATGTTCCAGTAATTGCCAGCCTCCTGTCGGAGTGTTTACAGGCAATGCTTTGATATCTACCGGCGGAAGATATAACTCATCATTCTGCCAGACGGCTGCACGGTCTAAGGTGATGTTCCACGGTTGGGAGGACAAGTCGAGGTTTACTCTTTCCTGAGAGGAGCCGATGAAAATATTCAGTACGACACCTGTTATTAGTAGTAGAAACTTCTGATTCATACTTTATATATTAGCTTCTGATTGATGTTTTTTTATGGAGGATTATTTCAAATAACTGAAAGGTTGCCATCCTTTCAATACAAACGCCGGATTCATGTAATCCGCAATGAGCGCTGCGTCTTTTTGCGCATCCAGTTGGCGTGAATAGGCATGGCGTTGTGTTACATCCACCGGTTTGCCTGTTTCCATATCGCAAGTGTTGAACTCATACATCCGGGAACTTTTCTCACCAATAGCACTCCATCCTTGTGGGATAATGTTTTTCACCTTACAGTTGATTACCACAAACTCTGCGTCCGGGTAAGCGGTTCCGTGATTGCTTTTTGTACGTCCATAGTCGGCTTTCTTTCCGTCGGGGGCGGCAAAGGTACATTCTACAAAGACATCACCATGATTTCCCGTAGTGTTTCTTACCCAGGAGAATGGGCCTCCGTCGTTGCGGAAGTTACTGCGGTAGGCAAACAGACTGCCACGTCCCAGGATGGTGTCACCACCTCCGTCCAGTTCACACGACTCCATATAGATTGTTCCGTTTGCTTGCAATGCATCTCCGGAACCGATGATATGTACACTGTAGAGGGCAATACGTTCACCGTTCAGCAGCAAACCTTCAGCTTGTCCATGCAGGTCGGTAGCTATGGTCAGGTCTTCCAGTAGGATGTCGCTGCAATTATCCAGCATGAAAGCGGCTCTTCTGGACGGGAATGTGCCCGGCCATTCGTTGGTTTTCACTGTCAGGGGATGAGGATTGAAAACTTCGTTGTTAGCATAGTGTACACGGGTACGGTCCATTCCTGCACCTTTAATCTTTACATTTGTTTTGTTCCGGGCATATACCAGTTCTTCGTAGTCGCCGGTTTGTATCAGGATTACGGTTTGTTTCTGACTGAAATCGGGAATAAAGTCGAGTGCTCCCTGCACGGTGTTGAAATCACCTTGTCCGTTTGCATCTACAATCAGTGTGTCTGTAGAAGCGGGAGCGGAGTCTTTGGTTTTGAAGCTCCAGTTATGCTCTTTGCTGATACCGTGGAAACTGTGGTCGGGTAAAGTCAGAACACCTTCGTCTATGGTGACATAATAACTATGGCTATAGTCGAGCATATTGTTGTGCAGATAGATGGTTGCCGTCGAATCGCGCACGATGATGGGATGGAAATGAAACGCATCTGTAAATCCACCGATGATGTTCAGTTGGTAATCGGGTGGGGTAGGTTCTGCCGTACCTGAGGGGGTGCCGGGGCGAGTATCCCTGTTAGTAGGCATATGGGTACGTGTATAGTCGTAAGGTATTTTGGTGTAATCACATTCCGGTCCATACGTGCGGCTTTCGGTAGGTCCGGACGGGATACTCAGATCCAGACTGTCCACTATCTGGTGCGACATCGCATCATAAATGCGTATCATTCCGGAGTCACCTACTATGGGGCTATCCGTGAAAGTTAGTACCAGATGGGTATCCGGATTTACATTCTCAGCACCGGCAGCCGGAAACAGTTCGGCGTTTGGTGATTCAGGTTGGTTGCAGGCCGACAGAAAAGGCAATACAGCCAGCATAACAAACAAAGGTTTCATCATTGTTATCTCTTAATTTAGTAGTTCTTTGGGAAATTATATAGGGTGCAAATATAGGCCATCCTCCCAATTTCGTTTTATAATATCTGTGCGATTCATTACAATTTCAGTTCATCAGGATGTTTTTTCAGTTTATATTCTTTGGGAGTACAATTCATGGTCTCTTTAAACACTTTGCTGAAATACTGGGGAGTTGCAAATCCACTCATATATCCCACTTCAGAAACAGTATATTGATCTTGTTCCAATAACTGAACGGCCCGTTTTATGCGCATACTTTTCATGAAGTCCACAGGTGAAACTCCCATCAGGGATTTCATCTTCCGGTAAAATACTGTACGGCTCATTCCCATAGCTTCAGCCAGGTCGTCTATCTTAAAGTCAGGATTGTGAATGTTTTCTTCTACACTCTGAAGTATATTCCGGATGAAGTCATCATCAAAATGAGTCACCTGGGGAGTGGCAGATTCTATCTGGTCTGTTATATTCGTTATTTTTTCTCTCTTTATTTTAGAGGTGTAATAATCATATAGCATTTGCCGCTGTTTGAACAGGGAGTCTACTTTCGCTTTCAGATAAGTGGAACTGAAAGGTTTGGTAATATATTCGTCCGCACCATACTCCAATCCCTGAATCTGATCGCTCAATGAAGACTTGGCTGATAATAGAATAACGGGGATATGACAGATATTGCTGTTTGCTTTTACTCTTTTCAGGAACTCTATTCCATCCATTTCGGGCATCATAATATCACTGATGACGATATCCGGCATTTCAGCCAGGGCTTTATCTAATCCTTGCTTTCCATTTTCCGCTTCAAAAACCACATAATCTTTGCTTAGCACATTGCATATAAAATGACGTAGTTCTTCATTATCTTCAATAATCAGAATCCGGTTTTCTTTATTTTCATCTTCTATGAGCTTCCCCTCATTCTCTCTCTGCAATTCAGAATTCTCACTGTCATTCAGGATGAATTCTACATTGCTGTCTGCACTGAAGGTCTCATAGCTTCCTGGTAACCTGACCGAAAAGGTACTGCCTTCGCCTAATTTACTATCTACTTTTATGGTGCCATGCAGTAAGTTCAGCAATTCTTTTACCAGAGACAGACCGATGCCTGTCGAGAGGTTCGGATCAGCCTCGTCTAAAGTTTCAAAACGAGTGAACAGTTGATTGATCTTTTGGGCATTGATACCACGTCCTTCATCTTTTACCTGTAAGTACAGATGATCCTTTTCGCCGGTTACGGATAAAATTATCCTTTTCTCATTGGATGTATATTTGAATGCATTGGATAACAGATTAAAGAGAATCTTCTCCAGTTTATCCACATCTGTGTACATCACAAAAGAGTTGAAGTTGCAGTTCAACTGGAATTCTATATGTCGTTTGTGAGCCATGGAAGTGAAATTCTCATAGATTTTCATTATCAAAGGAATCACATTCAACTGTTCTACCATCACTTTCATCTTATCATTCTGTATCTTACGAAAATCCAGTATCTGATTGATTAGCCGTAGCATTCTGTCTGTATTTCGTTTGGCAACCTGCATATTCTCCAGGCCTGCGTCAGATAGTTTCTCATTACTGATGACTTCATCTATCGGACTGGCTATCAGTGTAAGTGGAGTGCGAAGCTCATGAGAAATATCAGTGAAAAAACGTAGCTTCAGATTGGAAAGCTGTTGCTCGAAATCTACTCTGCGCTGCAAATTAGTGATGCGGATTACGATATATATTACGATGATCAATGCAGCAATACCTATGACAATATAGAGCAATATCGCCCAGGTTGTTTCGAAAAAGGTCGGTTCGATATGTATAGGTAAAGAAGTTGCGTTATCTACCCATACCCCATCTCCGTTAGTCGATTTTACCTGAAACAGATAATCGCCTGCCGGTATGTTTGCCAGACTGGCTGAATGACTGTTTCCCAATTCAATCCACTGGTCATTCAATCCCTGAATGCGGTATGCATATTTTATGGCCGGAGAGTTTACGTAATCCAGAGCGGCGAATGTAATGGTGAAGTTCCGTTCGTCTGCCTTTAAGGATTGTATTTCTGTACTATTGAACACTTCTTGCCGGCGGGATGTATTATTTAGATAAATATCCAAATGCGAGAATACGATGGGAGGTACAAAATCGCTCTTATACAAGTCTTTGGGGGTAACACATAATGCTCCGAATTCCGAACCGAATATTAACTTCCCGGAAGAACACAAAACGGGCTTTGTCTCAGCCATTTGTATCTGATCGTTGTACTCTTCCAACAGATTCATATCGGCATCCAATTTTGATAATTTATTCTCTGAAGCAATCCATAGATTGCCTTCGGAGTCTTCGATTGCTGAAAGGGATAAATCGGGTACTTGCCCATTCGTCGCGTTATAATGTTTGAAAGTCAGCTTTTCGGATAGCCTGCTACTGTCATCCAACAGATTAATTCCTCCGCTCAGTGTTATGACCAACAATTTGCCATTATGGGTTTGGGTAATATTCAGTACGTCATTGTTACTCAAACTGGAATAACGTTCCTCACAAACGTTATGGTAAAAACGGATGGCTTCCGGTCTTGCAAAATCAGAGGAGCAAGAGAGTAGTCCTCCTGTGGTTCCAATCAGGATAACTCCATTATCTGCTTCGTACAGGCAACGTACTTTCTCACATACATGAATCGGGTAGTTATTGAGAATATTTCTGGAGTGAATGAAACGCAGACCGGCACTTTCCGGTAAATGCTCTATCAGGTTGAGGCCTCCTCCAAAAGTTCCTATCCATATACGTCCTGCTGAGTCTTGCAAAATGGAGTAGATGGAATTGGAAGATATACTATACGGATTGTTTTTATCCGATAGGTGATGGGTAATCCGGTAACTGCTGTCTCTTTCGGGATGCAATAGATAAAGTCCGTTGTCTTTGGTTCCCAACCAGATGTTATGTTCTTTATCTTCGTAGATGCAATATACATCTATATTGAAGGTAACGGTAGGATCAGGTACTATTTTGCCTTCCATTGAAAGATTTCCAATCCATTGTCCCGACGGATCGTAGAGACATACGTTGCTCGATTGCTTTTTGTGATTACGTTTCCATCCCACCCACAAGTGCTTCTGATGATCTTCCATCAAAGCACGTGCTTCTTTATGGTTATCGAATCTATATTCGAATTTCTTCCGGTGGAATGATAGGTATCCAAAACCATCTCCTTTGGTATACCACAGATTCTGATGGCGGTCGATAATATAACTGAAGGCCTGGAATGAAACAGACTTCCGCATTCCCATTTCATAAGTAGATGCCTGCTCTAAGCAACGGTTTACCGGATTGTAAAAGCATAACTCACCTCCTGCGGGTTTGAGCCAGATACAACCATATTCGTCTTCATGCACAAAAGTACAAGGTTTATAGAAAGGGACTTCCGAGTATCTGGGATAATTCAATAAAGTGGTGTTTTCATTTTCCTTATCTAATAGGATTACTCCATTGTTGGCACCCAGTAGCCATAGATTTCCTTTTTTGTCTTCAAATACGTCTGAATCTATTTCTATGGGCATTTCATGGACTGTGAATTTTTCATTTGCCGGATCGTAAAGTATAATGCTTCTATTCTGTAGAATTACAATTTTATTATCCGCTAAACTTTTTAATCCTGTGATCTCTGATATCGGTTGTTCGGGAACACATGGCAATATATCCTGGCTTTGAGTATCATACCGGGTGAAGAAGCCTTTGGAAGTGGCCAGGTAAATTCCACCGGGAACTTCCACCATAAATTCGAAAGGCATTAGATTAGATATGCTTTTCTGACCTACAATAAGAGCGCCTTTGTTAGTCAGAATCCATTCATCTCCATCCTTATCTTGGGTAATGCCATAAATGGTATCTCTTTCATTTCTTCCGGAATATAACTCGACGGACTCTGTCGCCGGAAACTTATTTTCATCTATGCGATACAGCTCATTCTGCATACCGACGGCCCAGGTAATCCCTTTTCCCAGTGCATACAATTTGCTAACTGAATTGGTGAGGCTTTTGTTAAAAAGGAAAGGGTCCTGGTATTCGTATGTCCGGGTGTTGAATAAGTAACAGCGTTTATCATAAGTCAGGCACCAGATGTTATTCAATGAACTCTTTTTAATTTTGGTAAAGCGATGATTGCTTATGCGGATAGGACTTTCCGGGTAAGTTTTATAATTATAGAATGAGTATCCGTCGAAACGTTCCAGTCCGTTCCAGGTGGACATCCATATATAACCATTATCATCCTGGATAAAATTATGGACGTTTTTCTGAGATAATCCGTCTTGTACTGAATAGTGCTTCATATTGATCAGACTTTGTCCGAACAACATAGGGGTGAATAAATAGAGTAGTATGGTGATGACCGGCTTTAGCATAGTATCTGTATTTTTCTGTCATACAAATATCGGGAAAAGTTATCAGATACCAATAAACTGATGAATTATTGCAATGATTAGACCTGAAATTATAAAAAGCGTACCCTATGTTCAGAATTTGTAAAGGAAAAGCTGAATATTATAATTCGATGTTTTATGAAATGTCTTCTTTTGCAAAGAATTATCTAACAAAATAAAAACAGGGATCATGAAACAGATTTTTATTTTCAGAAAGACGTATGCTGCCGTTATTCTGATAGGTTATCTGATGGCATTCTCTTCGGCAATGGCACAGCAAATGCCGCGACGCAATGCTTTACGCGAAACAAACAATGAATTTTTCAAGACTGAAGAAGCGCGTCGCATAGGCAATCAGGTGCTGGCGTTTCAGCGTTGTACCGGTGGTTGGCCGAAGAATATCGATATGACTCAAAAGATGAGTAATGAGGAATTAGCACAAGTCTTAAAGGAGAAGTCACGCCGTAACGATTCGACAATTGATAATGGCGCGACCACCATGCAGATGATTTATCTGGCTCGTTTATACAGGCAGACAAACGATGTGCGCTACCGTGACGCTTTCCGTCTGGCGGTGGAGTATCTTTTGAACGGTCAGTATGAGAATGGCGGATGGCCGCAATTCTGGCCGGAAATGCGCGGATATCAGGTACATATTACTTTTAATGATGATGCGATAGTTAATACACTGGAAATACTGCATGACATTATGACTGCTGAATTTCCTTATGACGGTGACCTCACCGACAAGGCAATGCGTCAACGGCTGTCGAAAGCTTTTGATAAGGGAATTGAATGTATTCTGGCAACACAGATCGTAACTGATGGACAGCTTACGGTATGGTGTCAGCAACACGACCGGGAAACCTTGAAACCGGCTTCGGCACGTGCCTATGAGTTGCCCTCGTATTGCTCGGCAGAGAGTGCTGCCATCGTGCGTTTACTTATGACGTTGCCTAAACCTGATGCACGTATTAAGCGGGCTGTCCACGGAGCTATGAAATGGTTTGATACGTATAAACTCACCGGTTTGCGGTGTGAACGGTCGGCAGGAGAGCATGGTGTACGTGATACCCGCCTTGTAGAAGATCCGCAGGCCGGGCCGATATGGGCACGTTATTATGATTTGAAGTATTGCGAACCTTATGTTTGCGACCGTGATGGTTTGCCACGACGTCGATTGGAGGAAATCGGAGTGGAACGTCGCAATGGTTACAGCTGGTATAACAGTCGTCCGGCCGAGCTTTTCGAACAGTATGATATTTGGGCAGCTAAGTATGATCCGAAGCACAAGGTAAATGTTAGTCTGAATTCCCAAGGGGCTAATGAGAGGGGAATTATTGAAATGTATCGTCGTCCGGTGATGGACCGCACAGCTTTCGATGTGGTGGTGAAGCCGGGACAAAGTATTCAGGATGCCATTGAGAAAGCACCTGAGACACCGACAAATCCTTTCAAGATTCTTATATTAAAAGGTAACTATAATCAAAAGGTTATCATAGACCGTCCGAACATTGTATTGGTAGGTGAGAGCCGTGACAGTACAGTGATTGTTTTAGCCGAGACTGCTAAGACAAGGACCATCACTCAATATCATGGAAAACCTGTGGGCAATGGTGTGATTGTGTTGCAAGAGGGGGCTGACGATTGTGTCATTAGCGGTCTGACAGTATATAACAATTATGGAACTACTGTTGAGAACACTACCACCCACCAGATGTCTATCTTTGGACGTGCTACACGTACCATTGTTATTAATTGCAATGTATGGGCTGATGGTAATGATGCACTTTCACTTTGGGCGCCGGCAGGCAATGGAATGTATTATCATGCCGATCTTTATCTGCGTTGTCCCGGAGTGGATTTTCTTTGCCCGCGCGGGTGGTGTTATGCTACCCGCTGTCGGTTTTATGGCGATGGCCGTGCACTGATCTGGCATGACGGTCGGGGTGATAAGAGTAAGAAACTGGTTATCACTAATTCGTCTTTTGATGCTCAATCACCAACTATTCTCGGTCGTTGGCATCATGACTCTCAGTTCTTTATTATCAATTGTCAGATGTCGGAACAGATTCTGGATTGCAATATTGGTTATGCTTATTCGGACAAAGTGCTCGATCCTTGTCCGTGGGGACAGCGTGTTTATTACTATGGCTGTCGTCGTCAGGGAGGTCATAGCGGTTGGTTGGACAATAATCTGCAACAGGCGGAGAGTGCACCGGCATTTTATGGCATCACTGCCCAATGGACGTTTGGCGGGAAGTGGGATCCGGAACGGAGAATTCGTGATCTTTGGAATGTTTTGGCTTATTGACGAAATAACCCTGTTGATAAGAGGAAAGGCGTGGTCGTAAGATTACGCCTTTTCTTATGGTTGGAGAGGGGGATACTGATGCTTTGTCATGCCTCTGTTTGTTCCATTTAGTTTCTGCCTTTTGGAACAAAAGTACCTTGCCTGTGGAACAGAAGTTTCTCAAGTAAGAAATAAAAGTGTCTTACCTAAGAAATAAATGTCCCACAATAAGGAAACAAATGTTCCTATAAAGTGAAACGGGTGCTTTCTCGTAACGGTATAGTAATAAGTTCTCACCACAGAGTAACACAGAGTCTCACGGAGTTCTATTCTTTTGATTTCAAATCGATTAAACTCTGTGAGACTCTGTGTTACTCTGTGGTGAAAATAGAATTGAAACCTTGTAATCTCTGTTTACGTAAAGGTTTACGTACCTTTTTGCTTTCTTTCCTTTTCCTTTTACATGCAATTCTTCTACTTTTGGCCATGTAAATCTATTTAAAACCAATTCTAATATTATATTTATGGAAAGAAGCCTCTTTAAATTTGCTCTACTGGGAGTCATGCTCTTGATCAGTCATTCCTCTTTTTCACAAATAACGGAACGGGAACGTCCTGCGGAGTGGAAACAATTAGTGAAAGGCGCCCGCTTTATGGATCGCTTTCTGCCGATGAAGGGAAATGTACTTTCCTCCGATACATGGGGTGCTGACTGTGTGCTTCCACGTTATGTAGATAATGGCATTGAAGACGGTATCTGGTCCTATTGGGGTGGAAATATCCGAAAAGGCGAAGATGGTAGATATCATCTATTTGTCTGTGGCTGGCTGGAATGTTCACCTAAAGGACACATGGAATGGCCTAACTCATACGTATTTCATACCGTAAGCGATAATCTGACAGGGCCTTTCAAGCCTGTTCGTATCATAGGTAAAGGACATAATCCTGAAATGTTCCGTGCTAAAGATGGCCGGTATGTTGTCTATGTAATTGATGGACGTTATGTATCCGATGATCTGAATGGAAAATGGGAATATGGAAAGTTTGATTTCAATGCACGCGACCGCCGTATTATCGAAGGCCTGTCTAATCTTTCATTTGCCCAGCGTGAAGACAGCTCTTATGTGATGGTTTGTCGTGGTGGTGGTATCTGGGTCAGCAGAGATGGACTATCGGAATACAATCAACTGACCGACAAACGGGTTTATCCGGATGTGGACGGTCGGTTTGAAGATCCGGTAATCTGGCGCGATCATATTCAATATCATCTGATTGTTAATGATTGGCTGGGACGTATTGCTTTCTATCTTCGTTCAAAGGATGGAGTGAACTGGGTGGTCGATCCGGGTGAAGCTTATATGCCGGGAATTGCTGTACATGCAGACGGACAGCCGGAAGACTGGTTCAAATATGAACGCCTTAAAGTGTATCAGGATAAATTCGGACGTGCCATTCAGGCTAATTTCGCAGTAATCGATACGCTTAAAAATGAAGATAAACCTTTTGATCACCATAGCTCAAAGAATATCAGTATTCCTTTGAACCCGGGATTGTTGCTTACCATACTGGACGAGAAACCTATCACCTCGGGTACAAAAACAATTCGTGTGAAGATACAAGCGGAAGAAGGCTTCAATCCCCAGACAGATATAGATGTGAATTCCTTGCGCTTCGGTGCTTCTGAAGAAGTGAATTATGGCAGAGGCTGTCAGGTATTGACCACAGAAAATGCGGGCAAGGACTTGATTGTAACTTTCAATGGCAAAGGAAATGGTATCACTAAAGATGAATTTGCCCCGAAGTTGATTGGAAAATACAAAGACGGAAGAATGCTTTACGGGTATGCACGTTTGCCATACATTGATTATATAGAACCGATCCTTTCAGCTCGTGCCCCAGTCTTTACCAAATCCGGGAAGGGATTGGAATGTACAGTGGAAGTACAGAATTTCGGTCAGGTAGAATCGAAGAAAACATTGGTGGAAGTAGGGTACAAAAGGGAAGGAAAAACAATAAAAGTAGCTTCCGGTATGGTTCCGGCATTGAAGCCTTATGAAAAAACAGATCTATTGCTTTCTGCTAAGGATAGGTTTGAGGAAGGAAAAGAATATGATTTGATAGTGACACTCTATTCCGGCAAAAAAGTATTGTCAACATTTAATATGAAAAAGAAAGTGTTGGAGTAATTTGAGAAAGCTATCTATTCCAATGATTTGATAAGGGGATAAATATTCCGCTTACAAGGTATTAACTTCCTGTCGACAAGGTCTCAACTTCTTGTCAACAGGAAGTTAACTTTTTGTATGCAAGGAGTTGGTCTTTTGTAATTTGTTGATAGATAGAGCCTTTCTGCTTTGTTCAATCTTGATATAAAAGATTCTGTTCGTAAGCGGATGATTGAAATTATACCGTCAATATCTTTCGGAAGCTTCCATTAAATTCCTATCTTTGCGAAAACCCGTATTACCTGAATGAGGTGAAACGATACTTGATGTTACTTCATTATGTAATTGATTTCTATAAAGAGTCAACAATAACAGGCGGGTAGTCGTTATTAGGTTATAGTTAAATTTCATTTTATGAAACATTTCGTTCTTTTTGCCTGCGTGGCTGTTGGTTTGATTTTTGCCGGATGTCGTAACCGGCAGGAACCACCTGTGCCGGTAGTTGTGCAGGAGGCTGAACCTAAGGATACGGCTGTGCTGGAATTTCCTCATCCTAAAGAAAAACAGTTGACCGCTGCCGATATTTCTCTTACCAAAGAATTGCTCTATGACCAGCATACCCTCGAAGATACCTATCCATATAAGGATACGGTACGCTCTTTCAAATGGGATGTCATCCGGAACTGTTTGGCTTATATTGAGAATATGCAACGCGATACTACTGCAAGGTGGGTGGTGTTGCAGAATTATAAGAATCTGAATAAAGAAGCTCCCCTGGTACGTAAGTTCGTGCGGAATGTGTACCGCCGTGTATCTGATACATTGGGCGTGGAGCGCTATCAATCGGTGCCGCTGTATCTGCCCGCTGATACGTTGGTGCCCGAACGTTATGGTAGAGACGGTACTATCGCTTATCTGAAAGGCGAGGAAGGAAGTTTTTACCGGATATTACCCGCCACTTTTGAAGAAGAATGGCTGGCACCACGCAGTTATCTGAAACAATTGCCGGATAGCACCGTCTTTAATCATGTGATTTTTGTCGACCGCCTGGATCAGAATATTACTACCTTGGAACATGTCTCGGAAGGTGAGTGGAAGATACGCAGCATGAATCCTGCCACTACCGGAATGCATGCTCCACCTTATGCTCAGGAAACCCCACTGGGAATGTATCTGCTTCAACAGAAGAAAACGCGTATGGTGTTCCTGAAAGACGGTTCGGCGGAGACAGGAGGCTATGCCCCCTATGCCAGTCGTTTTACGAACGGAGCTTATATTCACGGAGTGCCGGTGAATGCACCGCGTACAAGTATGATTGAGTATAGCTGGTCGTTAGGGACTACTCCACGTTCGCATATGTGTGTACGCAATGCCACTTCACATTCCAAGTTCGTTTTCGATTGGGCACCTACCGAACGCTCTTTGGTTGTGGTGATTGAATAGTGAATCCTCATTTTTAACTATCTGTGTGATAGGTGTCTGGAGAAAAAAATGTAATTTAGCCGCCGTTATTTCTCTGGCTAAAGTTTTATGTTGCGATTTATTGTATTCATTTTATTCTTATTTCTTCCTTGTACCTTATTTCTGGGCGGCAAGTCGTCAGATAGCACTCCTGATTCTGCTGAAAGGGCTGCTGCATCTGATGTTGAGGCTTATGCGAGCTTATACCGTTCCATGCAGTTGGAAGGAGTCGTTAACTGGAAAGCTTTCCGGCAGGCTGTGGCAGGTTATTATAAAATAGACAATCGCAAGCGGGAGGTGTTGACATTGATAGACTTTTCCCGTCCTTCTACCGCAAAACGTCTTTTTGTATTTGATATGAGGGAGCGTAAAGTACTTTTTTCATCGGTTGTTTCCCACGGAAAGAATAGCGGTGATAACTATGCCACTTCCTTCTCCAACGAATATGGTTCCTACAAAAGTTCACTGGGGTTCTATCTTACAGAATCTACTTATCAGGGAAAGAATGGGTATTCGCTTATTTTGAATGGTTTGGAAAAAGGAATCAACGACCGTGCCCGTGAACGTGCTATTGTGATGCATGGGGCGGCTTATGCCGATCCTTCGGTAGTCAGCAGAGGAGGACGTTTGGGAAGAAGCTTTGGTTGTCCGGCTGTTCCGCAAAAACTTTCCCGTCCTATCATTGATGCCATTAAAGGAGGAAGTGTGATGTATATCTATGCTGAAACTCCCGAATACCTGGCACATAGTTCAGTCTTGAAAGGTGCGGACGGACTGTAGTTTAATTCTTTTCATGGCGAAGCATATTTTTGACGTTTGTCAATTCTTGTAATCTTATCTTTTCATACCTTTGCGTACAATTTTCAGAGGATTAATTTATGGCAACATCAAGAGAAATGACGGCAGGACGCGCATTGCCGTTGATATTCAATTTCACTATGCCTCTGTTGATGGGAAACCTGCTCCAACAGACATACTCTCTGGTCGACGCGGCAATCGTAGGAAAATTCTTGGGTATTAATGCACTGGCCTCGGTTGGAGCAAGTACTTCGGTAGTTTTCCTTATTCTTGGTTTCTGCAATGGATGTTGTGGAGGTTTCGGTATTCCTGTGGCGCAGAAATTCGGAGCGCGGGATTATAGCACGATGCGTCGTTATATATCGGTCAGTTTGCAACTGGCGGCGGTGATGTCGGTAGTGATTGCGGTGGTTACGAGTATTCTGTGTGGGGATATCCTGCTGATGATGCGTACACCGGATATCATATTCCAGAATGCTTACTATTATTTATTGATAACGTTTATCGGAGTTCCCTGTACTTTCTTTTATAATTTGTTGTCCAGCATTATTCGTGCTTTGGGCGATAGTAAGACGCCTTTCTGGTTTCTGCTGTTCTCTGCTGTGCTTAATATTTTGCTTGATTTGTTCTGTATCCTGGTGCTGGATTGGGGAGTGGCAGGGGCTGCCATCGCTACGGTCTTTTCACAAGGTGTGTCGGCTGTGTTGTGTTATGGATATATGATGCGCCGTTTTGATATATTGCGGGGAACACCGGATGAACGGAAATTCAACGGTGCTCTGGCACGGAGATTGATGTATATCGGTGTACCTATGGGATTACAATTTTCGATTACCGCTATCGGAAGCATCATGTTGCAAAGCGCCAATAATGCATTGGGAACAGCTTGTGTTGCGGCTTTTACGGCTGCCATGCGCATTAAGATGTTCTTTATGTGTCCGCTTGAAAGTCTGGGCATTGCTATGGCTACTTATACCGGACAGAATTATGGTGCGGGCAAGCCCGAACGCATTTGGATGGGAGTAAAGGTAAGTGCGTTAATGATGATTATTTACTGGGCATTTACGTTCTGCGTATTGATGCTGGGGGCACGTACGTTTGCCTTGCTTTTTGTGGAAGCGTCTGAACTGGAAATATTGAAGGACACGGAGTTGTTCCTGCATATTTCCGTGTCCTTCTTCCCGGTTTTGGGATTGCTCTGTATTCTGCGATATACCATCCAGGGAGCGGGATATACCAATCTTGCTATGCTTTCCGGAGTTTCCGAAATGATAGCACGTGTGCTGGTCAGTCTTTATGCAGTGCCCGCTTTCGGCTATCTTGCGGTCTGCTTCGGTGATCCGACGGCATGGATTGCGGCTGTCCTGTTCCTGGTGCCGGCATTTATTTTTGTATATCGGAGGTTGCTCCGGATGAGGAGAGAACAGTGAGTATAATTCCCGTACCTCCTCCCGGTGCCTGTGCTATTTGCAGGGTCGATTCACCGGTTACTTCCTGTTCTTCTATTATCACCGGGTATGGGTTGGTACGATAATCTGCCTTATCTCCATCTCTGTAGATAACAGCCTTATATCGTTTTCCTTTATCCAGAAAGGAGAGGGGAAGTTGCATCTCCCGAGGTTGTTCATTAGTGATGCTTCCTATAAACCAACGTCCGCTGCTTCCGCGTTCTTTACGGGCAATTGTCACATATTCGCCTATTTTTGCCTCGGGTACTATGGTCTGTTCCCAAGTAGTAGGGCAGGTGGTGATAAATGAAAACGGTTCAGGGTTCCGTTCGTAGTTTTCTATTTCATCGGAGGCCATTTGCAGGGGACTGTATAACACAACGGATAAAGCCAATTGTTTGGCAAGCGTTGTTTGTACACGCGTCTGAGGCAACACCGGATTTTCGAAGCGGAAAGTGCCGGGGGTGAAATCCATGGGACCTGCCAGCCCACGGGTGAAGGGGATGATGGTAGTGTGTACGGGAGGATTGCCGCCATCTTTGTCCCAGGCATCCCATTCCTGCCCTCGTACACCTTCTTGTGTCATCAGATTGGGGAAGGTGCGTTGCAGTCCGGTGGGCATCACGGGTTCGTGATTGTCAATCATAATATGCTTGTCGGCTGCCAGTTCAATAACTTTCCGGTAGTGACGTACACCAAACTGGCTGCTGTGTCGCTCTTTGCCATCCAGCAGTTTGCCTACATAGCCTGTTTTGACTATTTGCACGCCGTGATCTTTATATAAATTGAAGGCTGCTTCTATGTGGTTTTCATAATCAGATACCCAGCCGTCCGTTTCATGATGGCCGATAAGCGTCACGCCTTTGGAAGCGGCATAGTCGGTGATCTGTTTCAGGTCAAAGTCAGGATAAGGTTCGGTAAAGTTGAAATGATAAGTATCCCAACCTTTGTTCCAACCTTCAATAAGTACTCCCTGAAAACCGTGTCGGGCGGCAAAGTCTATATGCCGCAGTGCATTGGCAGTGGTAGCGCCGTGGCGTGGGCCTGTGTGCCAGGTGTGTTTATGCATGTGGTAAGTCCACCAGATTCCAATGTATCTTCCGGGTTGTATCCAGGATGTATCCTGAATGCGGCAAGGCTCGTTCAGATTCAGCATAAGGCGTGACAGGAGTAAATCACCTGCGCTTTCAGCAACAATCATCGTGCGCCAGGGAGTGACACCGGGAGCTTTCATAAATACTTTTTCTCCCGTAGACCATGGAGTGAGATTGGCTTTCAGGGTCATACTACCTTCTTTAGGGATAAGATTCATGGCTGCATAATCTGTCAGATTGGCTTCATGGATACTCAGAAAAAGTCCGTCATTGGTTTCCATAGTGAGCGGTGTGCTTACCCAACCGAGTTTACTGACAGGAGATGCCTCGTAGAGTGCTTCATAAAAATGTGCTTCGTAAGGTATGGACCAGGCTTTATGATCACCGGTCAATGCAAACTCTGTAAGTTCATCCATGATCACAAAGTCTTTTAATGCTTCCTGTTCCGGAAATTCGTAGCGGAAACCGAACCCGTCATTGAACAGCCGGAACACAACATTGAATTTTCGTTTGGGGGTGGATGTTTTCTGTACGCGAATGGTCATTTCATGATAGTTGTTTTCCACAATCCGGTCTTCTCCCCAGATTTGTTCCCATGTCCCGCTGAATGAATGATGAAGAGCTTCAGTTATTTCCAGATGGCCAGCAAGTGTATCTTCTTTCAGGATAAACCCGAGGCGTGACTTATCGAGTATGGGCTTTCCATTTCGTGAGAGTTCATAATAGAGTTTTCCGTTTTCTGTTTCTACATGCAGGCAGAGATTACCATCGGGAGAACTTACAGAGAGTTGCGATGCCGGATTGCAACCTGTGCAGAGGAAAACGATAAAGCTTACCCATAACAGAGGATAATTAGGAAGTCTTTTCATGATTTCTTTCTTATTTTTATATAGTCCAGTTCAAAGCATCCGCCTTTGGACGTACTGTTCTGAATGATTATATAATTAATACCGTTTTGCAGGGATATTTCTGTCTCTGCAGTTTGCCAGGCTGTTTTGTCAGCCTGTACAGGAAGTTGCAACAATTTCTCTATCGCCACATCATTGACGATAATCAAAGCCGCTGCGTCTGTTGCTCCTGTATTTCGATATCTGATTTCCAGCGGATAGTCCCCTGTTTTGAGAACTTCCACTGTAAAGAGTACATTGGCGCCGGAGTTTTCAAGTCCTGTGACGTAGCCGGCACCACTGTAAGTATTCTCTTGTTTGCCATCGTTATCCTGTCCGGAATCGGATTCCTTGCAGGATAACAGGAGACAAGCCATTAGTAATAGATTGTAGTACTTCATTTACTTGATTGATTTTGCTCCATCCCTTACGGAAGCTGTTTCTGCTTCTATTTTCAAGGTCTTGTGTTGAATACGGATTACTTTACATTCATGGGGTCGCAATTCTACAGTGTATGTTCCCGACATACCTCCCAAGTCTTTGCGTTCCCATAAATCCCGTACATTGACGGCTTGCCCGTCTTCAATGCCCAGTTCACGACGGAAGTCAATGCTGCGTGTCTGTGGAGTACTTTCACGGTTGAATAATCCTACCACCCAATCTCCGTTAGGCAACTGGCCGATCCATCGGGAACTGTTTGCTGCATCCCGAAAGTCGTAACTCAATGGTTTGGCGGCAAAACCGAGACTGTTCAACTCGTTCATTTCCGGATTCTGGTAAACCCAGGCGTGATCTCCAATCGTATCATACTGGTCGGCAATGGCAAGTGCAGAACCTCCCATAATCATCAGCGAGAAAAGGAAGCGGCGTTCGTTGTCATTTGCCAGTTTATTCATACGCATAAAGTCACCGTCCAGTATCATTTGCCCTCGTGCACCGACATCGGCAAAACCAATGAATCCGTCGAAAGCATTACCGAATTGCGGCCAATGGTCTTTCTGCTGCCCGCGGCGGCGGTTGCTGACAAAGTCCCAGTCACCGTCGAAGCAGTCATCGTCAATGCGTATCATATCCCCGTATTTCAATTCCGTCTTGGCATGATTATAACAATGAGGCATCACAAGACTGAGGAAAAGATCATCTCCGGCAGCTTCGGCAATCCATGCCAATGCTTGTTCGTAGCGGCGGGTGCCATAGTTGGTTTCATAGTTTTCCAGGAAATCTATGCGAAGATAGGTGACACCCATTTCCTTGAAATAGCGGACATAATTCTGAATCCATTCTTTGGCTCCCGGTTTATCCACATCCACCCAATACAGAGGATCGTTGAACGATTTGTATCCCACAATGTCTCGGGTATGGTAAGAAGTTCCTTTTACAGGCAGATTCTGTTCATAGGCGGCACGGGTCAGCCACATGGGGTTGTAATAGACTCCCATCTTCATGCCCCGTTCTTGCAGGTATTTAGTCCAGTAGCTGAAACCGTTTTTCCAGTCACTGTTGTACTTGGTGATATAGCCGTTCTCATTGACGGTTTGTGCAGCTTCTATCCATCCGTCGTTGCAGATCATGTCGTAACCGTAGGGTTTGAAAGTCTTCTCCATCCAGTCGATGTTTGCTTTCCAGCGCTCCTCACTGAGAGGAACGTTGGTTACAAAACACTCTTCGTAGGCAATCCAGTATCTGGGTCCCGTACCGTGACGGGTGAAGGGACTGTCCCGGGCTATGGAAGACTGGGGACAGGATGATAAGAATAAGGCTGCAAAACCTAATAGTAACTTCAAATGGTTCATAATGGTAAAGTTTGGGGGTTAATTCACTTTTTCTACTTTCAGTTTCAGAGTTTGGGTATTTACGGTTAACTTGTATTTGCCGTCCGTTCCTTCGGGAATACCCCAGAAGTGGTCGCGCAGGTTACCTTCCATTTCTGAACATTTAAACATGGGGTATTCACCGGATGTCACAATCTTGACGTTTCCGTTATGGTCTACACTTTCAGGCACCAGATAATTAACCTTATCCCAATCTCCCTTTTCAAGGCAGAATTTGAATTGCTTGTTTTCGTCACTGTAGATCAGGTTTACCTCTGCCGTATAGATTCCTTCTTCATCCGGATCGGGTGTTAGTCCGGTCGGATTGCCGGAGTCCCATCCGAATGCACTTCCTAAACCATAAATTGTCTTTATCTCCGGTTCCGGTTCTTCTGTTTCATCGCTGATCTTTTCGAGGGTTAGTTTCAGCTTCTTTACGTTTACTGTAATCCGATAGGTGCCATCGCTTCCTTCGGGTATTCCCCAGAAGTGGTCGCGCAGGTCGCCTGTCATTTCGGAGCACATCAGCATATCGTATTCTCCGGGAGTGATGACTTTCACGGCAGTACCATCATCTGTTGAAGTAGGTACCAGATAACGTACTTTGTCCCAGTCTCCCTTTTCGAGGATGAATTTGAATTGCTTGTTCTCTTCGGAGTATTTGATGACTTTATCTATGGTGAACGTATTCTGCTCAATCAACTTCAGTTCTGTGGGGACATTGGAATCCCAACTGAATATAGTGCCGAGTCCGTACAGTTGCGTGTAGTTTTCAACGGGTTCCACTACAACAATTTCTTTATCTTTCTCGCATCCTGCCAGTAGGGGGAGGAGGGCAAAGATGAATATAAGCTTATTGATTATTTTCTTCATGGTTATCTGATTTTAAATTGTAAGTTGTTATATCCGAGAGCCTTTCATCGGCATTTGAGTTCCCTTTGAGGAAACAGTTTGTTTCCCGGTGTGAAACTGGTAGTTTCAAGGCATGAAACTCCTGGTTTCAAGCAATGAAACTGTTGGTTTCTCGGTATGAAACTGAGAGTTTCAAATGATGAAACTATTGTTCACCTAAGGGGATGTTTTTTACCGGTTCGTATTAATTATATCCCGGGTTCTGTTTCAGTGTATGATCCGCTCCCATCATATCCCGTGGGATAGGGAAGATATCCCAGTGTGAGTCTGCATCGGGCTTCTTGTCCCACCATTCTTCCGTACAGTACAATCCCCAGCGGATAAGATCAGTCCGGCGGCGTCCTTCGGCAAGGAATTCACGTCCCCATTCATCGTAAAGCTCATCTTGCGTCAGGGTTACTGTACCTTCGGGTTTGTACAGGTATTCTGCCCATGTATCTTGCGGATAGTTACGTTTGCGTACCGCATTCAGCAGTTTTGCAGCTCCGTCCACATCGTTTGCTTTGAACTTACATTCCGCCAATGAGTAATAGATTTCCGCCAGACGAATTTCATTGTAATCGGCTTCGCGTTTACCCGCGTCTTCGTCGCTGTAGATGGGATACTTCACAAAATGCCATCCGGAGTTATGGTCGCCGGTATTCATGTTTGAAGTGCGGTCGGCGGGAAGTTGATCCGGAGCGAGTTCGTGAAATACTCCTACCTGGTCGCGGATGTAGATTTCATATCCTCCTACGGGGGAAGTTACTTTCTTTTCGGTGCCGTCATCGGCGATATAAGGCAGGTAGCCATAAAGGAACATACCTTCACGGGTACTGTTGCCCAGGTTCTTATACATGGTCAGGCGATAATCTTTCGGATATTTCTTGAATTTGCTGACAAATTTACCGAGTTTAAAGTTGTATTCATTATTATTTAGGTCGAGACTGGGTTGCAAGGCATATTTGGTATTGAAGTCTCCTTGTTTGAAAGCACCGAAGTAGAAACGCGCATTGACAGGGACGGCCCACCAGTATGTATCACCCGAATAGTGCCAGTAACTACGCCCGTAGGACGACGGGAAAGCAAAGATGGTTTCGTTGCATTTATCGTTTGTCCAGTCGAAAACTTCGTCCCAGGTCTTTCCCAGTTCGTAGAAGCCATAGTCACCGTCCAGAATATTTTGGGCATAGGTGGCGCATTCCGTATATTTAGAAGTGCCGATCCATTTTTCTGCATTCAGATAGAGGCGTACTAACAATGCGGCTGCACCGGCTTTGGTCCATTGTCCTTGTGCTATCCCGTTTCCGGCATTACCATTTTTGGCAGGCAATGCTTCGATAGACGTCTTCAGTTCCGTTTCGATAAAGCTGAACAGTTCCTGCGGCGTCACTTGCCCGACGGAGTTCTTGCTCTGATCCAGGCTGACAGCTAACGGTACATTGCGGAAAGCATCCAGCAGACGAATGTAGAACCATGCGCGTAATGCTTTGTTCTGCGCGATGAAGTTATCCATTTCCGGCTGTGACATATTGAATTTGGCAGGGTCCAGCTTTTGCAGGTCATCTATGACGGAATTGGCCTGCATAATTCCGGTGAAACAGTTTTCCCATTCACTTTTGATGGATTCATTGTCGGCAGCCCAGGTGTGGTAGTGCAGATATTGCCATTTGGCATTGTCATACCACCAGCCATCGCGTGCCCAGGTACCCAATTGATCGGCACAACACTCTTGCAAAACCTGGCGCGGTCCGATGCTGTAGAATCCATGTTCGAAGGGGCGGAATGTAGCTTTGATAATATCATCCTTTGTATTGTAATAGTTGGTAGACATAATTTGGTCGTATACCGTTTCCGTAAGGTCGGTGCATGCGCTGAGGGAGCCGAGAAGCAATGCTCCTGCCAGCGAACCGGTTAATATATTCTTGAGTTTCATATTTCTATTGTTTTTAAGGTTATACATTTAGAAGTCTAATTGAACACCGAACATTACCTGTGTAGTGGAGGGATAGTATCGGCGGGTACCTTCCGTACCGTTCAGGTTCACACCCGGAGTCAATCCGTTGGTCTGGTAAGTCGAAGGATCTACACCATTGAAACCTGTAATGGTGGCAAGATTCTTTCCGGTGACGTAGAGGCGGGCACTGTCCAGCCATTTGTTATTGATCTGGAAAGTGTAGCTCAGGGTTACCATATCGAGCTTCACATAGTCGCCGCGTTCAATGAAATAGTCGGTCAGCACATTCTTACCTTTCTTAATGGCCGCATTCTTGGTATATGCTTTTTTCAGCACATTGCTTTGCATACTGGGAATGCCCCAATAGAAGTCGTGTACATTGAAGAGGTCGAAGCCGAAAGCACCACGCAGGAAGATGGTCAATCCCCAGTTCTTATACGTCAAGGTATTGGTCATGGAAGCTGTGAACTTGGGAAGTCCGTTACCGGTTACTCGTTTGTCTTCTTCTTTGGCATCAGATATTTTAATCATCTCCGTATTGTCTTTGTTCCATACTACCCAGTCGCCATCGGCATCAATACCGGCATATTTCCAGGTGTAATAGTTACCCAGGCGTTGTCCTTCTTCTATGCGTTGCAACTTGCCCGGTTGATTCGGACTTTCCATATTCGCCAGATCGTAATAGTTCTGTCCGGTGAACTCGTTGTTGGAGAATTTGAGGAACTTGTTCTCATTGGTGGCGCCTACCAGATTGACGGTATAGCTGAAATCTTTCATCTTCACCGCCTGGATATTCAGATCGACTTCAATACCGGTGTTGCGCATGGTACCTACATTGACAAAAGTGGTAGAGAACAAATATGGAGGAACCGGCACATTGTAGTCGCCCAGCAAATCTTGTTGCTTACGGTTGTAGTAATTGACCGAACCGCTCAATATTCCTTTAAACATGCTGAAGTCCACGCCGATGTTCCAGTTTTTACCTTTTTCCCATTTCAGCCCCGGATTAGGATTCTTACCTGCACCCCATACAGTGAAGTACTGACCGTTGTAGTAGTAACTGCCGAAACTGCTCATGGTAGACAAAGACAGGTAATTGCCGAAATCCTGATTACCGGTTACACCGTAGTCACCACGTATTTTCAGGTCATCAATCCATGTGATGTCTTTCATGAAAGCTTCTTCGCTGATACGCCAACCGGCAGATACAGCGGGGAAATAACCCCATTTATTGTCATCTCCGAAGCGGGAAGAACCTTCGTATCTTAAAGAAGCGGTCATCAGGTAGCGGTTTTTGTAGTCATAGCTCAGGCGGCCGAAGAAAGCAATCAGTTTAGAATCGCTTTTGTTGGTACCCATTTCGTTGCGTCCTTCTTCCTTGGCCCATTCACCGGAACCGAGGTTGTTGTACAGAAGTCCGTCGGAAGAGAAATCCTTATTGGCGGCATTCAGACCTGAATTCTGGAAGTATTGATACGAGTAGCCTACCATGGCGCGGGCACGGTGTCCCTTCAATTCCATAGCGTAGTTGCCCAGCCATTCAAGACTATGCTGGCGGTACTTGCTGTAAGTGCGGCTGGCTTCTCCTTTATAGTCGTTCTTCATAGCCAGGCGGCTTGTGGAAGGACGGAACCAGTAGTCGAAATTATCCGATTGCTGGTCGGCAAAAGTCAGTTGCGTACTGAGGGAATGAATGGAATGACCATCTTTGGCGAGTAGGGGAAGTAAGTTTAGCTTCACAGTGGCATCCCAGTCCAATAGTTTGGTTTCACCACCGTTTTGTTCCAGCTTCAGTTCCTCTACAGGATTCCATAAGGCTTCCTGCCCGGTGAAGTCAGAATAAAGATTCGGATTTTCCGGATCAAACAGTGGGGTAGTGGGGTTGGCATCCATGGCTATCTTGAATGCATCCCAGGAAGAATTTTCACGGTAAGCGATACGCGGTGCGATATTTACGGAGAAATCTAACAGTCCGTTTTTAGTGGTATGGTTGATAGAGGCGCGCGCACCATACTCTTCGCGACTGGAACGTATATCGATACCGGTTGCATTGCGGTAATCCACACTGACGCGGTAATTACTCTGGCTGGTGCCGCCGGACAATGTGACGGTATGCTGGTGGGTGAAACCGGTACGGGTAATCTCGTCAATCCAATTGGTAGCTCCACCCAGGTCACTGGTCGGATTGTTGGGAACACGGTATTCGCGGAACTCTTCGGCAGTCAGTTGGTCGAGTTCATGCAGAGGAATACTGGCGGTCAGCATACCATTATAGGTCGCATGGAATTTACCGTCGCGTGATCCCTTCTTGGTTGTGATGACGATTACACCGTTACTACCTCGTGTACCGTAGATAGCGGAGGCTGCACCGTCTTTTAGAATATCCATGGAGGCGATATCGTTGGGATTGATATTCGTCAGGTTACCACCGGGAATGCCGTCGATTACGATCAGCGGGCCCAATCCGGCAGCACGTGAGGAAATGCCGCGAATCTGGATACTTGCCTGGTTGTTAGGGTCGGCGGCAGCTGTGTTGGTTACGGATACACCGGCCACTTTTCCCTGTATCATCATGGAAGGGTCCAGACTGCTGATATGGAGGAAATCCTTACTGGAGATGTGTGATACGGCAGAAGTAAGTTCTTTCTTATCCAGCGTTCCGTATCCGATAACGACTACTTCGTTCAGAGCCTGCACATCGTCTTCCATACGAATATTGATAGTCTTACGCCCGTCTACTTTCACTTCCTGTGTTTTGTAACTGATGAAGGAGAAACGCAGGGTACTTGTGGGGCGGACGGTCAGCGAATATTTACCGTCGACATCAGTTATGGCTCCGTTAGTGGTTCCTTTTTCTGCAACGGATACGCCGATCAGAGGTTCATTGTTGGTGTCCGTCACTATTCCTGATACTTTGACTGTTGCATTTTGGGCGTTCAGTAATGCAGGGAGTAGGAAGAACATTCCAAGGAGTACATGAAAGTACATTTTCCAAGGATAAATCTTAGTTTTCTTTTTCATGGTACAATGATTTAAATGAGTTAATAGGTTCAATGAATTTTTTCCTTGGGACAAATGTATTTCGTATGGGCGGGAGAAAAAAGCAATGAAGACGGGATATAGAATGATAAAAGGAGGAATACGTTGATATTCAAATCAATGCATTCCTCCTTCCAACAGAAAATTAAGGTCTGTTTTAGAGCCTTTTCAGAGATATTGCGGGGCTAAATTCCTTTTTTTATTTGCATAATGTATTCTTCGAACTCTTCTTTCGGCACAATTGTTTTTCCTTTTACCCGTGCCTTATATACATATATAGTATTAATAGATAAGTTGAGGAATTTGGCAATCCGCTCGTTTTCGGTTACTCCCAAACGAATCAGGGCGAAGATGCGCAATTCTGGTGGCAGGTTGCCTGCCTCATCCAGAATCACCTGGTCTTCCGGGCGGAAGAATTTATTGTATTCCGTCAGGAAATTCGGGAAAAGTTTCAGGAAAGTCTGGTCGAAGGATGAGAACATATTCTCCCGTTCGGACTTTATATCGAACTCTTTATGCGTGATTTGTAAATCATTGAATTGGCGTGCTTTCAATTTACGATCCTGCTTTTTCAGCAGATTCTCTACTTTGTCCAGGTAATCGGACTTGCCATAAAGAGACTGGAAGATATATTGGTCCTTAATCTCGTTGGACTCTTGCAGTTTTCCATTCACTTCTGATATTTCATTGAATTGCTGCTGAATGGATTGTTTGGCAGTTTTCAGCTTTTTCATCTGCTTATAAATGATGGACAGGGTGACTAAAAGAGAGATGACCAGCAGGCTCATTACCGCCAATGATATTGTAACTTCCCTTTTCCTTTCTTCTATCAGGGTGAGGCGTTGCTTCTCAATGATGGGGAGTATAGTGTTTATTTCCATCTTACGGTGTCGGGCATTGTAGAAGTTTGTTTCCTCCAGTGCTATCTGAATGTATCTGCTGGCACGTAATACGTCTCCTTTGCCATACAGATAACTCGAAAGTTCTTTTTTAGCAGTCGTTTCCCGGGTGGCGGAGCGTATATCCTGTATAGCTGATAGTGCCATGTAGTAAATGGCGTGTTCAAAATCTCCCATCCCTATGTACATACGTCCCAGCATGGAGTAGATGATTGCTTTTTCATGCGGACAAACGTCGTAATCATTCAGCATTTGCTTGTACATCTGTATTTTCTTCTCATTGTCACCTACACTGAATTTGAAAGCTTCTATTTTCTGGTGGTAGAAAGTGTGGTCGGGGGTATACAGTAGGGCGGAGTCACAGTAGAGGGTTATTTTCTTGTTGTAATCAGCATTGAAAGGGGTACCTTCATTGTAACTGCTCATATCGGAATACAATCTCATACAGAGCTGGTAGTATTCCGATTTAATGGAGTCCGGGGCATTTGCAACATGAATGGAACGCATCATGTCATATGCTTCTTTGAATAAACCGGTGGAAAGGTAACAGTAAAACAGGTTACAATCTGCCTGAATAGATAGATTCTTATCGGTCAGGCGGTGTGATATTCCCTCTGTTTGTATGGCGTAGGAGTAAGCTGAATCGTATTGATAAGTGATATATTCATTAAACAGACGGTTGCAAAGGTTATACTTTTCCTGCTGGTTCTTGACGTATCGGAATTGCTGTTTGATGTTTTCTAACTTCTTTTCTTTTTGCTGGTAGTAGATTTCACGGTGTTCTATCTCGCTATCGAGGACAGAGAGTATAGAATCCACACGTTCTTTGGCGGATAATCCAATAATCTGGCATAGGAGCAAGAGGCTGAATAGGTATTTCATGATATGATGTGGGTTAAGAAAGTACTGCAAATTTAGAGATTTATTTTAAATATTACTTGTGAGTAAGAAAAAATAGTCGTTAACTTGTTTGTAGAAACTGATATAAAGTAAGAGCATATGTGAATATGTAATTTTGTTGATGGGCAATAGGCGTGTCATTGGGAAAAACGTTATCTTTGGATCATAAAAGTAAAAGGTATGAGCTGTAACTTAAGAGCAATAACTATGTACGAATGGGCTAATGAAATGAACTGTGCCGTAACCGTATGTGACACAGCGGGAGTCATTCTCTATATGAATGAGAAAGCATGTCGCACGTTTGCCAAACATGGCAATCTGATAGGTAAGAATCTATTTGATTGTCATAACCCGCAATCGCAGGACAAGATACGTGAACTGCTTGAAACGGGAGGTGTCAATGCTTATACCATTGAGAAGAACGGAATCAGGAAGATGATTTATCAGACGGCATGGAAACAAGATGGTGTGGTGGGAGGTCTGGTAGAGATTTCGATGGAGATACCCGGAGAGATGCCCCACTATGTGAGGAAATGAATAGTAAAATGGAAAGGTGATCATGCATGATGTGTTGCGAAGGCACTGAACGAAAAATCATACATATAGATATGGATGCGTTTTACGCATCCGTAGAGCAGCGTGACAATCCCGAGTTGCGCGGAAAACCTATTGCAGTGGGGTATGCGGAAGAACGGGGAGTAGTGGCGGCTGCCAGTTATGAGGCACGTCGCTATGGAGTACGTTCGGCCATGGCGTCGACGAAAGCAAAACGGATGTGTCCGCAACTTATCTTTGTTCACGGACGGATGGAAGTGTATCATGAAGTCTCCCGGCAAATCCATGAAATTTTCCACGAATATACAGATATCATTGAGCCATTGTCACTGGATGAGGCTTTTCTGGATGTGACAGAGAATAAGCCCGGTATTTTGTTGGCTGTAGATATTGCCAAGGAAATCAAGCAGAAAATACGGAATGAACTGAACTTGGTGGCATCTGCCGGTATATCCTACAATAAGTTTTTAGCAAAGATAGCGTCCGATTATCGTAAGCCGGACGGGCTGTGTACCATCCATCCCGATCAGGCGATGGATTTTATTGCGCGTCTGCCTATCGAGAGTTTCTGGGGGGTAGGTCCGGTGACGGCAAAGAAAATGCACTCATTGGGTATTCATAACGGCGAACAGTTGCGTGCATGTTCGCAGGCTATGCTGCTGCGTGAGTTCGGGAAGGTAGGAGCATTGTATTATGATTGTGCCCGGGGAATCGATCTTCGTCCGGTAGAGGCGGTACGTATCCGTAAGTCCATTGGTTGCGAACATACCTTGGAGAAGGATATTTCGCAACGCTCATCGGTTATTATCGAACTGTATCATGCGGCAGTGGAACTGGTAGGACGTCTGGAACATAATGATTTTAAGGGAAATACACTGACGTTGAAAATCAAATTCCATGATTTTAGTCAGATAACCCGGAGCATAACCCAATCCAAAGAACTAATTACTCTTGATGTGATTCTGCCTTTGGCTAAACAACTGCTGAAGGAGGTGGATTATGAACATCATCCCATCCGGTTGATAGGGCTTTCCGTTTCCAATCCACGGGAAGATACCGGGGAAAAAGGCGTTTGGGAACAGTTGAGCTTTGAATTTAGTGATTGGAAGTAGGTGTTTTTTTATGAGCTATCTATTGTTACGTTTATTGCTACGGTCTATTAATTCTAAAGCGTTGAATTTACATACCGTGACACAATCCCCGCAGGCAGTACATCTTTCAGGATATTCTACTGCTATATGCGCTCCTGTACTGTCGTTTACTAAATCCAATACTTTGTGATGACATCTTTTCATACAGCGTTTGCATCCGGTGCATTGATTATCAACTACATGAACAACTTTACTCTTTGCACGTTTACGCCTGTGAAAATGACCGAGTATAAAGAACAAGATCAGGCTTGCTAAAATAATATATAATGTATTCATTTCTTTTGCAGATATTGTTTCAATGATTTTGTTATGCCTGCAAAGTTACAACGGTGTAATTGGGCAGAAAATAGAATAAACAGGGAATATATTGGACTATTTGTGGAATTTTTGTCTGAAAGCTCCTGGGGATATTCCTGTGACTTTGGAAAAAAGGCGTGAGAAATAGGTAGGGTCTTCATATCCCAGAGAGAAAGCAATCTCTTTTACATCCATGTTTGTGTAATAAAGCAGTCGTTTAGCTTCCAGAACCACCTGTTGATGTATCCAATAACTTATAGGAAATCCGGTTGTGATTTTCACTGATTCGTTGAGGTGTGAAAGCGAATAATTTAATGCTTTAGCATATTGAATTGGACTTTTTAATATTCTTACATTATCCAATAGTAATGCCTGAAATTGATGTGCTATAAATAGCGAACGGGTTTTGGAATAATGTAACTCTTCCTGTTGTTTGGAATATTGTTCTGCTATAATCCCTATAAATGCATTTGCTACATTTAATGTAATCTGTTCGCCGAAAGTAGTGGGCTTTTCCTGTATGATTGTATGCAGTAAATGAGCTGTTTGAGCCAGTTTATCTGAAAAGGATGAGTCTGACATTATCGGTTTTTGTGTAGTAAGTTGTTTCTCAAACTGGTTCCTGAAATGATTTTCGATTAATACAGGGTCTATAGCCAAAAAATATCCTTTCGCTTTTCGCATTACAGGTGTGAAGTGTACTTGGCCGGGGCGGACATAAAATACTTGTTCTCCCTGTACTCGGATGTCTTCAAAATCAATAGTCAATATTGTTTCTTCTGTATCTATGAATAGGAATAAATAATAATCATCTCGGTGAGCTATGTATTTTTCCGATTTTGTGTTTTCAGCATATTTACTATCAGTTTCATAATAACCGAATTGCATACCGAATGGTGTGTTAGCATCCATTCGGTGCATGGGGATAGTTGGCTGTTTCTTTGTACTCATATATGCAAAAGTATTCATTTTAGCGAATATACAATAGCCAAAGGCAAACAAACTTTGATACTAAATGGATGATTTTGTACCCAACTACGGATAATTGAATACCTCCGTTTTACTGTAACTTGCGTATCTTTGCCTCATCACAAAAAAGAAATCTAACTTTTTAATATCATGAAGAGAAACACGTTTTACCGTATTTTTATTTCCTTCTGCCTGCTTTTCATGGCAGGTATCTCCGCACATGCATATACTGAACGAAATCTTTTGCAAAAAGCTGCCGGTAGTGAAGAACAACTGAAAGAAGCATTGGTGATGAATCAGAAGTGGGTACCTTATCCTGCTTATAACGACCGTGCCGGCTGGAACGAATTGCTGGGTACCAATAAAGAAAGCCTGATTAGTGCCGGAGAGAAAATGCTTAATTACGAATGGAAAGTAATCCGTGCTACCGATTACTTAGAGTATGAACGCAGCGGTGAACGGAACATTATGCAAAATCCCTATGAGGCCAACCGGAAAGCAATCAATGCCCTGATGCTTGCCGAACTTGCCGAAGGAAAAGGACGGTTTATCGACCAGTTGATAAATGGAGCATTTTACAGTTGCGAGATGACTTCCTGGGTACTTTCTGCCCATCTGGTACGCCAGAGCACCAAACGCTCTTTGCCCGATTATCGCGAACAGGTGATTGATCTGGGTTCGGGAAATTTCGGTTCCATGCTGTCGTGGGTATATTACTTCTTCCATGATTCTTTCGATAAAATAGATCCTGTAATCTCTCAGCGCTTGCGTCATACTTTGCAGGAACGTATTCTCGATCCTTATATGAACAATGACCGGGAGTGGTGGATGGCTTTCCAATGGAAACCGGGAATGATTATCAATAACTGGAATCCCTGGTGTAATTCCAATGTATTGCAATGCTATCTTTTATTAGAGAATGACCGCGACCGTCTGGCAAAGGCTGTTTGGCGCAGCATGCAGTCGGTAGACAAGTTCATCAATTTTGTAAAGGCTGATGGTGCTTGTGAAGAAGGTCCTTCTTATTGGGGACATGCAGCCGGGAAAATGTATGATTATCTCCAGATACTTTCCGATGGAACAGATGGGAAAGTATCTCTTTTCAAGGAACCGATGATTCGCCGGATGGGAGAATATATCAGTCGTACGTATGTAGGAAACGGTTGGGTAGTGAACTTTGCGGATGCTTCTGCCAAGGGTGGAGGCGATGCACCGTTGATTTACCGTTATGGCCGTGCAGTCGGCAGCGAGGAAATGATGCAGTTTGCAGCCTATCTACTGGATGGTAAACGTCCTTCTGTACCTTTGGGCAATGATACTTTCCGCTCCTTGCAGTCCATATTATGGAATGGAGAACTGGAAAAGACGGCCGCTGCCCATACCATACCGGCTTGTACCTGGTATCCTGAAACGGAATTCTGCTATCTGACCAATAAGTCCGGTTGGTTCCTGGCTACGAAAGGCGGATTCAATAATGAAAGTCATAATCATAATGATGTAGGCACATTTTCATTGTACGTCAATACGATACCTGTCCTGATTGATGCGGGGGTAGGAACTTATACACGTCAGACGTTCAGTAGTGAACGTTATACCATCTGGACCATGCAAAGTAATTACCATAACCTGCCGATGATAAACGGAGTACCCCAGAGTTTCGGTCAGAATTATAAGGCTACGGATGTTGTCTGCCAACCGAAGAAACGTTTTTTCTCAGCGAACATTGCGACTGCTTATCCGAAAGAAGCCGAGGTAAATAACTGGACACGTGCCTATTCATTAGGCGATAAGCAACTGACGATTACCGATAATTTCTCCCTGAAATCAGCGAAAGAATCTAATCAGGTGAACTTCCTCACTTGGGGAAAGGTGGATATTTCCGTGCCCGGAAAGGTGACGATAGACGTACAGGGACAGAAAGTAACTTTGAAATATCCCGGTGAGTTCACAGCAACCGTTGAAACAATCAATTTGCCCGATACACGTCTTTCTAATGTTTGGGGAACGGAGATTTACCGTATTGCCTTGAAAGATAAAGATGCGCGATTAACAGGTAAGTATAAGTTTGTTATTAAATAAAAAAACTATATTTGCGTATTAGAATACAAGAAACGCAAAATTATGGGATGTTTTATGAATTTATTATGGCTGGTGTTCGGAGGTATTTTTACCGCTATAGAATACCTTGTTGCCAGTTTATTGATGATGATTACCATTATCGGTATTCCGTTTGGTATGCAAACTCTGAAAATGGCTTCACTTGCATTATGGCCTTTCGGTAAAACGGTGCGGAGTGGCGAACGTTCGGGTGGTTGCCTGTATATACTGATGAATGTGTTGTGGATACTTCTGGGCGGTATCTGGATTTGCCTTTCTCATCTGGCATTCGGTGTGGTGCTGTGCATCACCATTATTGGTATCCCCTTCGGACTACAGCATTTCAAACTGGCAGGATTGGCTTTGACGCCTTTTGGAAAAGACATCATAAGCGACTGATAAAAGAAGAGGGCGAAAAAACTTTCGGTTTTCCGCCCTCATTCATTTTATTTAAAGGTGTTATTTTACATGGTAGCCTGCTTTGCAAGCAGTTTTTGAAGTTTGCCATTCAAAGCCTGGCACATAGTTCCGTTTCCCATTGCTTGATAGCGTTTAATACGGTACTGTAACATAAAAATTTCATTTGCATTCTTTTTCATAATTGTCATCTTTTTGTGCTTTCCGCGTTTCGGAAAGCGGGTTTTACATCTTTTCTTTTATCTTATTAACGCTGCAAAGATACGAATTGTTCACGATAAACATGTTTTAAAACATAAAATAATGCACTTTCTCCTCGTTTTTCTTTAGAAACGCCCGTTTTTGCTATATGCATATTACAAAAGTGTGACTAAAAATGGAATAAATGACCTATGTACGATCTATTAATAATTTATATACCTTTGTAGCATCTTACACATAATCAACCCTTACAAACAGGAAGTCATAATGATAAATAAACTGTTGACACTTTTACGAAGCCCTTATCCATCATTGGTGAAGAGATGGAAAAGCGTGATAATACCTTCACTTATAGTGTTTTTGATCCTTTTTGTGTTGCAGCCTTTTGGCATTTCTATGATGGGAGGCTATAAATTCTGGGTAGTGTTAGGTTATGGAGTGGTTTCTTCATTGGCACTGAGTATCTCCACGTATTTGTTTCCTGCTTTGTTTCCCCGTTATCATAGTGAGAAGAACTGGACATTAGGTCGCGAATTGTTAGGAACCTTGGGAGCTTGTTTGCTGATTGCGATAGGTAACTGTTTCTATACGGCTTGGGTATTTGGTTCATTCATACTGAGCTGGAAAGGATTTCTGATAAGTTTGGCTTGGGTGGCGGTTCTTGCTCCTTTCCCCATAATCTTCTTTTTGATGTGGAATCGTAATTTGCAGCTGGTACGTAATCTGAAGGAGGCAACGGAGATCAACTACGCTCTTGCGAAAAGAGAGAATACCCAGAAGGAGAAGATTCGGACAAGGAATGAGGAACAGATAGAAGAGGGTAGAGCAGCAGAAGAAGAAGTAGCAGAAGAAGAAACTCCTATGCAATTGGTTTTCTCCGGCGGAACGAAAGAAATGCTGGAAGTGGATGCCCATACCTTATTTTATGTAGAGGCAGAAGGGAATTATATAAGAGTAGCTTACAGTAGTGCGGATAAGATGCAGCAAAAGTTAGTGCGGGCTACTATGAAGCAGGCAGAAGAAGCAGTTGCTGCCTGTTCGTTCATTGTCCGTTGTCACCGGGCCTTTCTGGTGAACATACGCACTGTGGTAAAAGTAGATGGAAACTCACAAGGATACCGTTTGCGACTGGAAGGATGTACGGAAGAAGTTCCGGTTTCCAGAGGCTATGCAAAAGAGATAAAAACGCTGATAGAAGGGGGTGCGGAAGGGTAGTCATTCGTCACAGAATAAAGAAAAATACAGCCATTCGTCACAGGAGGAGTGCTGTTTGTCACATATCCGGGCAGTCTGTCCCGGATATTTTTTTGCCTGAAATTCTTAGTCTATGTTTGCTGACGGAAATCGTAAAGAACATAGATTAAATGAAAAGATTGATTCTACTTTTTAGTGTAAGTGTATTGCTGACGGTGCAGCACTTGGAAGCGCAGACAGCTGTGACAGATACCGTTTTCTTGCAACTATACAATGACAGTGTAGATTTGAAGGAAGTGGTAGTGAAAGGTAAAAAAACACCTGTTGCCAACAGTCGTTGGAGTGATATGAGTCCAGTGGAACTGGTGACTGTGGGAGGTGCAAACGGTGATTTGTATCAGGCATTGCAGACACTGCCGGGCACGCAGGTACAAGGAGAAAGTGGCCGTCTGCTGGTGCGCGGCGGAAGTAGTGATGAAACACAGACATACATTGACGGAATGCACGTTTTGAATCCTTATACGGCTACAGGTATAAACTCACCGGCACGCGGGCGTTATTCCACTTTTATGTTCAGTGGTGTCAATTTAGAATCAGGCGGGGCTCCGTTGGAATATGGGGATGCACTCTCGGCTGTGTTACCGTTGGAAACAAAGGATAAGAGCCCCATCAATAAGTTAGGCATCAATGCCTCTACGGTAGGCTTCGGTGGAGGAGGTACACGGGCTTTCGATAAAGGTTCACTTTCGGTGAACCTGGATTATCAGGACTTATGTGTCTATGATCATATCTATTCAGGACGTACGGATTTTGAAGATCCCTACCGGATGATGACCGGATCGGCACAATTCCGCTATCATCCCGATGATGCTACGCTTTTCAAGATTTATGGCGGCTATGATCATACTGACTTTTCCAATTATGAAGGCGCTGAACGTAGACTGTTCGATCTGAATGAGAATAATTTCTATCTTAATACAACTTTCCGTAAGCGTACTTCCGGCGGATGGAACTGGTTTGCAGGTGCAGCATTCTCTTTCTTTGAACAGAAGATAGGTAATGTATCACTTTCGGCAGATCATTGGATGGAACAACAACAGGAACTTCATGCAAAGGCAAAAGTGTTCAAGCGTATTTCTCCGGCTTTTCGTCTGGATATGGGAGTGGAGAGTTTTATCCGCCGGTATGAGAATCGTTATCAATATCAGATGAAAGAGGCGGAGGGAATAGATAGCCATTATGAAATGAATCCGACGATCAGTGCAGGCTTTCTTTCGGCAACTTACTATCCGGTGGAGCAATTGAAGGCGGAACTTTCTGTTCGCACAGAATATACTTCATTGAATGAAAAGGTGAATTTCTCACCCCGCCTGGCTGTTAATTACTATTTGGGAGATGTAGTGCTCTCGGCTACGGCGGGACGATATACACAGTTGCCGGTTAGCAGATTGCTGGCTCAGGAGAACAAGTTGAAATCGGAATCATGCATTCAGTATAATGTGGGTGCACAGTATGAGGGTGATGGACGTTTCTACAAAGCTGAACTTTATTATAAAAAATATGATCGTCTGGCATTGGTGGAAAAGGGAACGGTAGATGCAGCGGAAGTGTTGACTTCCGGTGGTTATGGCTACAGTAAAGGTTTCGACTTATTCTTTAATGACCGTGTCCTGCTGAAGAATCTGGAATACCAACTTTCCTATACATATAATATTGCCAAGCGGAAGTTTCAGGAATATACGGAACTGACTACTCCGCAATATGCCACTCGGCACAATGCATCCGTAGTGCTGAAGTATTCCATTCCACGAATCGGCACGATAGTCGGTTTGACGAACCGCTTCAGCAGTGGGCGTCCTTATCATAATCCGGATTTACCGGGCTTGATGAATGATCATGTGAAGCCTTATAACAGTCTTGATCTCGGACTGACATTCCTGCCCAGTAAGAAAGTGATTATTCATGCTTCTGCTACCAATATCCTTTGTCGGAAAAATGAGTTTGGGCGGGTGAATAATAAAGCTATTCTGGCTTCAAACGATCATTTCTTCTATATCGGGGTGTTTATCACACTTGGGAAGAAGGCGGCTTATGATGTTTCTAATTTCTAATTTAATTAAAAAGAAAGGTCCGCGTTCGTCCGCCTAATCCGCGTTGTCCGCGTATCTATTTATAAACTCTTTAAAAACAATTCAAATGAAAGCAATGATTATTAGTTTCGTATGTGTTTTGACTTTTGCAACTCAAAGTCTGTCTGCACAAAATCTTACTCTGGAAGTACGTGGTATTGAAAATGTGGCTGGTAAACTCTATGTCGCCATCTACAACTCTCAGGAGACATTCATGAAGAAGCCGCTTGCCGGTTTTGCAGTAGAGGTGAAGGATAAAGTTGTGTCTATCCCCTGTAAAGGACTCCCGGCAGGAACTTATGCCTTTTCCATGTATCAGGATGAGAATGGAAATGGTAAATTGGATACCGGTGCTTTCGGTATTCCTGTGGAGAAGTTTGGTTTCAGCAATGATGCCGAAGGCGTTATGGGCCCCCCTTCCTACGAAAAATGCAGTATTACCTTCTCTGAGGATACAACTTTAGTGGTACATCTGAAATAAACTTCAGATAATTCTTTAACTTTGTAGCTCACACCTTAATTAATGTAAGTATTATGAGACGAGCTACACAACTTTTCGGAATATGCTGGCTACTTTGTCTGCTTGCTGCCTGTGGAGAATCCCATTTCATGACCGATGCCTCGTATCGTTCGCGCGTGGAGCAGGACTTTCAGCAAAAGAAGGCTCTGATGCCGCAGGGAGAACTATTTGCAATACTGGATGATGCTTCGCTGAGCACTTATGAGCAGGAAGCCCTGGAATTCCTTTATGCCTATATGCCACTGGCGGATATTACTGATTATTCCGGTGAATTTCACTTAATGAATATCCGCGCATCCCAGCGTGCCGCAGAGGAAATGCCTTGGGGAAAGACCATTCCCGAAGATTTGTTCCGACACTTTGTACTTCCGGTGCGGGTGAACAACGAACAACTGGATAGTGCGCGGGTAGTGTTCTATAAGGAGCTGAAAGACCGTGTGAAGTCCCTTTCTTTGTACGATGCCATCCTGGAAGTGAACCATTGGTGTCATGAGAAAGCTGTCTATATGCCTTCCGATGCCCGTACCAGTTCACCACTGGCAACAGTGAGTACTGCTTACGGGCGTTGTGGCGAAGAATCTACCTTGCTGGTGGCGGCACTTCGCTCGGTAGGTATTCCGGCACGGCAGGTTTATACACCACGATGGGCACATACGGACGATAACCATGCATGGGTGGAAGCCTGGGCAGATGGTAAATGGCATTTCCTGGGTGCTTGCGAACCGGAACCGGTACTGGATCTTGGTTGGTTCAATGCCCCTGCCAGTCGCGGAATGTTGATGCACACAAAGGTTTTCGGACGTTATGAAGGAAAAGAAGAAGTAATGTCCGTTAACCCCACGTATACAGAAATCAATGTGATTGATAATTATGCGCCTACAGCGCGAGCCAAGGTTATGGTGAAAGATGAAGCGGGAAATCCGGTTCCTGACGCCTGCGTGGAGTTCAAACTCTACAATTATGCGGAATTCTATACCGTAGCAACGAAACATACCGACGACAGCGGTATGTGCGGACTGACTGCCGGAAAAGGGGATATGCTTGTCTGGGCCTCCAAAGATGGCCGTTTCGGCTTCTCCAAACTTTCTTTTGGCAAGCAATCGGAACTGACCGTAACCCTTGATAAGCAAGCGGGTGACAGTTTTACGGTAGATATTGATATCGTGCCTCCTGCAGAAAGTGCCAATTTACCCGAAGTGACGCCGGAACAGCGGGCGGAAAATGACCGCAGACTGGCGATAGAAGACTCTATTCGTAATGCCTATGTCGGTAAGTTCATCTCGGAAGAGGCAGCACGCAACTTTGCGAGAGATTATAAGTTAGACCGGGATGCGGTAGCCAAGATTCTGGTTGCCGCCCGTGGAAATTACAGAGTAATTCGTGAGTTCATGACTCGTCTGCGTTCTGATAACTCCAGAAAAGGAGGGATAGACCTTTTGCAGCAGATTTCGGCAAAAGACCTTCGTGATGTTCGTCTGGATGTGTTGATAGATCACATGCAGTCTCGTGTGCGTACGACGAATGCCGGATATTTCCGTAAATATGTGCGCAATCCGCGCGTAAGCAATGAGATGTTGACTCCGTATAAAACTTTCTTTGGTAAGGTGATTTCGAAAGAAGATGTTGAGGCTTATGTGGCAGAGCCTATGAAGATGGTTGCATGGGTGGCAAAGAACATTCAGGTGAACAAGGAATGTAATCTGGGGGCGCCTCCTGTATCTCCCGAAGGTGTGTGGAAAGCACGTTTGGCGGATGCCCACAGTCGTGATATTTTCTTCGTGTCCATGGCACGTAGTATGGGAGTTCCTGCACGCATTGATGAGGTGACGGGCAAAGTACAGCTGATAACTGACGATGGAGCCATAGATGTGAACTTCGAAGCAGCCGGACAGGCACCTGCGCAGAGGGGCAGGCTTGCAGCTACATATACACCGATTCAGTCACTGGATAATCCGAAATATTATTCTCATTTCACTATTTCCAAAGTAACTCCGCAAGGTAATTTGCAGTTGTTATCTTATGATGAGGGTGACACAGACATGGGTGGCGGCGTTACATGGAGCAGTTTGCTGAAGGAGGGAACGTCTCTGGATGCCGGAGATTATATTCTGGTAACCGGTACCCGCCTGGCAAGTGGTGGTGTATTGGCGCAAATGACATCATTGAATGTGAAAGCAGGTGGACGTACAGAAACGAAATTGGTGATGCGTGAAAATAAAGATGAGGTACAGGTTATCGGAAACTTCAATTCGGAGAGCTTGTTCACAACATTGGAAGGCGGCAACAAACAAAGCCTGCTTCAAGCCTGTGGCCGTGGATACTTCGTTGTCGGTATTCTTGGAGTGAACCAGGAACCTACAAACCATGCCTTACGGGATATCTCTGCTTTGAAAACCGACCTGGAGAAATGGGGTAGAAAGCTTGTATTACTCTTCCCGAATCAGGAACAGGCCGGCAAATATCATGCTGCTGACTTCCCCGATTTACCCAATACTGTGATTTATGGAATTGACACAGAAGACATAGCTCAACAGATTGTGAAGAATATGAAGTTGAAACACAAAGATACATTGCCCATATTTATCATTGCTGATACCTTCAATCGCGTGGTATTTGTTTCACAGGGGTATACTATTGGCTTGGGTGAGCAGTTGATGAAAACGGTGAAAGGACTATAAGAACAGCAACAATAGAGTGGGAGAGGCTTATTTGCAAGCCTCTTCCATTTTTTGTATCACTTCCGGTGAGGGCAACCCCTCTGTCATTCCTGTCAGCAATAAACTGAAGTTATCGGCTAACACTTCTTCCGGGTCAATGATGTACTGAGTATTACGTCCCATTCTGTCATAAAAATCAGAGGCTTCGTTAATAGAGTAAACCACTGCCTTACCTTCTTTCTCAATCGCTTTGCAGGTATTTTTATCGATGGGAACGAGGCCAATGTTGAGGTATTGGAAGAAGCTGCCTCCTTCATAAGGCCTGGTTGAATAAATAACCATGCAGCAATCTTTCTTTTCACCGTTGATGGTAAAAGTAGCATAGCTATCGTGGCGGATAACATCTGGATTGGAGATAAACCGTTCTTTCAACTCTTCGGGAAATTCTATTTCCTTTGGAAGAATATTAAAACCGATGATGCTGTACATCTTCTTGCGGAAATCCGGATTGTTCCGGGTAAGGACGTGAAATGCTTCATGTGCCAACAATTTGGTTACATATTCAGGATGTTCGAGCAATCTGTCGATAAGTACGATGTAAGTATCTCGGGTATATCCCCCTGCACCACCTTCTTCTTTTATCGTTGACTTTATCAGTCTGACTTCTTCCGGGAAAGGAAGTTTCAGCTCTTTTTCACGGATAATCTGATTGATGGATTGAGATGACTTCTGAAGCAGAGCCGTTTCCTCATCATTCCAATTACGGGTTTGTGCGCCGGCAAACTGCAAATATCCCTGTTTTCCGCCTTCGATGCCAACGGTGTGTGAAGCCAAGTCAAATGAGCTCCATCTGCGGATATGCTCGTCCTCTTTCTGAAGGAGGAGTGCGGCTTCTTCCTGTTTCAGGAAAGTAGGGACAATGCTGTCGGAAGTGGAGTTTGAGGAACTTTGATTTTTAGCTTCATGCGCACATGAAATGCTGAGGAGAGTTAATAAAGTGATTACACTTAATGCCTTCATATTGATTGCTTTAAATTAATTCTTAATGGAATTGGTCAACGCCTTTATTGTTTTTTTTACGCGTTCTGCGGTAGTGATGGGGCGACGATACTCTTCTATGTTCACAGTACCCCCCATCGAAACTGTTCCGTTCCTGTGCAGCATTTTGCTTTCGATGGTCTCTCTTGCTGAGAAGTGGAACTCCCGGATACCGGTTTCCGTGGCGATGTGAGCGATATTATTTTCATTTACTCCGCAACCTGCCAACAGGATAATGCGCCCGTCTGCCTGCTGCTGTAATTTCTTTAATAAAGGGATGCCCTGTTCGGCCGTGGCCTGTGCACCGGAAGTAAGAATACGGTTACAACCTAACTCTATGATTTGCTCCAGCGCTTCCTGTGGATTGCGGCATACGTCGAAAGCACGATGGAACGTAACGGACATACCTTGTGAAACTTCGATCAGCTGCCTCATTAAGGACAGGTCTACATCTCCTTTAGCGGTAAGACAACCGAATACAACTCCGTCTGCTCCCAATCGACGGGCGTTGTCGATATCCTTCAGCATAATGCGTTGCTCGATGGGGGAGTACAGAAAATCTCCGCCACGGGGACGGATGATGACGTGCAGAAGAGTCTTTGTTAAGGCCTCCCGGGCAATGACGATATCTCCGTAGGATGGGGTAGTACCTCCTTCCGGTATTCCGGCGCATAATTCCACCCGGTTTGCTCCTCCTGCCTGTGCGGCAAGGCAACTCTCCACGGAGTTGGTACAAACTTCAAATTGATATTGCTCCATAATTGATAATCAGGATTACTTGGTTTGTAGATGCAAAAATAAGAAACAGTTTCGTGAATGACAAAGAAAACAAAAAGAGGCAGGGATTTTTTGTTTCCCCACCTCTTTATCACTAGTTTCAATCTTTACAATTTATTTCGCATAACTTACTGCGCGTGTCTCACGGATTACTGTGATCTTCACCTGTCCCGGATAAGTCATCTCATCCTGTATCTTCTTCGCAATTTCACCAGAAAGGTTTTCAGTCTGCTTATCGTCAATCTTATCAGCACCAACGATTACACGCAACTCGCGACCTGCCTGGATAGCATACGTCTTCGTTACACCCGGATAGGCCATTGCCAACTGTTCCAGATCGTTCAGACGCTTGATGTAAGCCTCAACAATTTCGCGACGTGCTCCCGGACGGGCACCTGAGATAGCATCACATACCTGTACGATAGGTGCCAGAAGGCTCGTCATCTCCACTTCATCGTGGTGGGCACCGATAGCGTTGCAGATATCTGGTTTTTCTTTGAATTTCTCTGCCAGCTTCATACCATAGAGTGCATGCGGCAATTCCGGTTCTTCATCGGGCACTTTACCTATGTCATGCAGCAATCCGGCACGTTTTGCTTTCTTGGGGTTCAGACCCAGTTCCGATGCCATCACAGCACAAAGGTTGGCTGTTTCGCGGGCATGCTGCAACAGGTTCTGACCATAAGAAGAACGATATTTCATCTTACCGATAATACGGATCAGTTCAGGATGCAAACCATGGATACCGAGGTCAATCGTAGTACGTTTACCGGTTTCGATGATTTCTTCTTCCACTTGCTTGCGTACTTTAGATACAACTTCTTCGATACGTGCCGGGTGGATACGTCCGTCAGTCACCAATTGATGCAGTGCCAGGCGGGCTATTTCACGACGTACAGGGTCGAAAGCTGATAATACGATAGCCTCCGGCGTATCATCTACCACAATTTCCACGCCTGTTGCGGCTTCAAGCGCACGGATATTGCGGCCTTCGCGACCGATAATGCGTCCCTTGATTTCGTCTGATTCAATGTGGAATACGGTCACTGAATTTTCGATGGCAGTTTCCGTAGCTACACGCTGTATGGATTGTATTACGATACGTTTTGCTTCTTTGCTGGCAGTCAGCTTGGCATCGTCCATGATGTCGTTGATGAAGGACTGTGCCTGCGTCTTGGCCTCTTCTTTCAAAGACTCGATCATACGTTCTTTGGCTTCGTCGGCTGAGAGACCGGAAATGGTTTCCAGTTTTTCGATTTCCTGCTGTTGCAGTTTATCCAGTTCGTCTTTCTTCTTGTCGATAATAACCAGCTGGGCTTCCAGGTTTTCTTTCACCGCTTCAGCTTCTGATTTCTTACGCTGTATCTCTTCTTGGCGTTGGTTCAGCACCAACTCACGTTGTTTCAACTTGTTCTCCGCTTGCTGAATTTTCTGGTTACGGATCGCTACTTCTTTCTCCAAGTCTGCTTTTTTGTTCAGGAACTTCTCCTTTACTTCGAGCAACTTATTCTTTTTAATCACTTCCGCTTCAGCCTCGGCTTCTTTCAGAATGTTGTCATATTTGGACTTCAAACCATGTTTGAAGAACATGTACGACAGAAATCCACCGATAATGAAACAGGCAATGGATACTAGTATTGTTACTGTCATTTCAATTTGTTTTAAGTATATAAATAAAAAACGCACTGCAGGAAAGCCACCCTCATTCTTTTTTAAGAGGGACACTTTCACACAGTGCGTGGATTTTCTAATTCTTTTGCTGGCTCTGGTGTTCTAAGGAAAGGCTTCCGGACGTTTACAGTCCTTTGAAGTATGTTTCCAACACCTCTGTCAGTTCTTCTATCTTGTCGGCATACGGACGAGTGTCGTTTCGGTTTTTCATTTTCAGGTTCTCCAAAGCAAATTGATAGGCCACCATGGCTATAATTTTTTCGGGAGTCACATTCTGGTAATGTTCTCGATACGCATTGAGCCGTATATCCACCTGTTTGGCGGCTTCTCTTACCATTTCTTCCTCCTCGCGCAGTATGGTGAGGGGGTAGGTTGAGCCTGCCATTTGCAGGTTTATCTTTATTTTATCGTTCATACATCTCGTTATTCATTCAACAAAGCGATGCATTTATCGACTTCACGCACTAATTTGGACAATCGCAGTTTCGTCTCTTTTACGTCGCTGCCGTTAAGGCTGATTGTCATTGCTGTTTTTAGGTTCGTATAGTCATCTTCCAAAGCTTCATATTCGGCATGTACCTGCTCGCATTCTTCTTGTTTAGTTTTTAGAAGTTGCTTTAATTCAGCATTTTCACGCCTCAATTCATCATGCAAAAAGATCAAATGGCGCAGTCTCGCTTCAAAGGTACTTAATCGCTTCTTTTCTTCGTCAGTCATTACTATACCAAAATTGTACACAAAAATACAATTAACTTGGAGATTACAAAAACTTTTCAGGGAAAAATGTTGTAGGAGAGGTGAAATAACCGGAAAAAGGAATTTGTGACGTTTGAAAATGGAATCTTCGGCGGTGGCTAAAAACTATATCAATTTGTACATTTTACTAATCTTGATACTGCGATACACTAATATTTTTCTTGCATAATATTAATCTTACTACAACTATGTTTCTTTCTTACAATAGATGTGGTAAGAATATAACATAGTTGTAGTAAGAAACTAATATAACTGTAGTAAGAATAATATTATTAATCCTGATGATTAGTTTATCGCAGTGCAGGAATTAGTTTCTTGCGACATGACATTTAGTTTTTAGTTATATACTGCTCATTATAAAATAATTTATATAATAATTTGGTTTATAAAATAAACTACTTATATTTGCAGTGGAGTTCGAACCCAAAATATGTTTTTATTGTGAAAATCTAAATTGTGTATGATTATGAAAATGACTGGTATTAAATGGGTTACGCTGTTAGTGTTAGCCTTTAGTGCAGTATCTGTTTCTGCTCAGAGTGACTTGACGGTGAAGGTGAAGAATATCCGTTCGGCGAAAGGGAAGGTGATGATTGCTGCTGATAAAGGGCAGTATGCGATGGCGGACGCTACTGGTGATACAGTGACGCTTGTGTTGAAAGAAGTACCCGAAGGGAAATGCAAATTGTATGTGTACCACGATGAAAACGGTAATTATCAATTGGACAGAGTAGACGGTGTACCGACGGAGAATTGTGCGATTGTGGATTTAGACATGACAGCTGGAGCAAAAACAATTGATGTCGAGTTGACCGATCTGCGGAATAAAGCTAAAAAATAATTTTATGGAAGAGAAAGACATTATTATGGAAGACAAAGAATTGAACGAGCAAGAGAGTTTGAAACTTATCACTCAAATGATACAGAATACCCGACGTAATTTAGATACGGGTAGTGGAAATATGTTTTTGTTATGGGGATATGTTTCTGCAATAGTGACGTTGGTAGTTTTTGCAGGAATCTATTGGACGCGAAATCCAGTTTGGATGTGGGGCTTTTGGGGAGTTCCGGTTTTAGGTTATCTCTTTAGCTTCATACTGGTACGTAAGCAACGTAAGCTCGCAAAGTCGTATGGCGATAAGGTTTTGAATGAAATGTGGCAAATCATGGGGCTACTTTGTATTGCGATTGTACTTGGAGCAACGTTTACCAATCATTATGAGATAATTCTGCCGATATGCGCAATCCTTATTTCTCTAAGTAGCATTATAACCGGGAGCATAATTCGCTATACACTCTTTTCCGGTTTCCCTGCTTTTGGAATTGCATTGGGACTGAATATGTTATTCAGCATTCTGGATAAGACTTCTTCTTATTTGTCATTGTTAGAATTTGTATTGGTGATTGTTTTTGCATTGATTATTCCCGGGCATATCCTGAATTATTGTGCAAGAAAGGATAATAAACGATGAACACCGAATCGTTAACAGCAGAAAAAGCTGATATGTTTGAAGAAGGCAATATAGAGGCTATTACCCGAATGATGCAAAATCGCAAGAAAAATCTGCTTTGGCTGGCAGTTACCTCACTAATGGTATTTTGCTTGTATTGGCTTTCTAATGTGGTGTTATGGGTGCCTTGGAGTCATAGTCCGCAATTGGGTATCATTCTGATGCTGACTGTAAATCCCGTCTTTTGGGGAGTAGGCATATATGTTTGTCTGGCTTGCGAAAGTGGAGTAGGAAATCTGATGAAGAAAGCTCTTCTGCTAGCCTTGATTGCGGTAGGAATATCTTTGCTATCCGACTATCTGTTTTTTGCAGTATACATGAAGTCGAAGGACGTATGGCACATTACCACATTCTATGGTTATGCCTGGTTAGCTGTATTGGCTTTGGGTGAAGCATTCTTATTTTCTAAAAAAATGATGGCTAAACAGTATCCCGTAACGAAAAGACTGTTTTTGGTATTGGGTATTTTCCTATTAGTGTTGTTGCTGTCTTTGTCTTATCTATTAGCAGAATGAAAAAATGGGAACTTGGGTGATATATATGCTTGCGGGTAATTGGGCTTTGATGCTCTATTTAATACTAAATGTATATGATTGGGAAAAGTGATATATTAAAGAAAGGGAATCAATCATGAAAGCGAATCGTTGGGAGAGTTTTTTAACTTCCTGGAAATTCTTTTCATTGCTGGTGGTATTGCAATTCATTTTGATGCCTGTAGCGACGAAAGATTTTAGGTTTGAGGCAGCGGGAGACATCGTATTCTATACGTTGCAGCATGCCTTTATTATGGATATGTATTCATACAGCTTTTATTTTCAGGTGGTGATGATCCTGGCTTTGATAGCTGTTGTAGTCTGGAAGGGAAAGTTAAGCAGGGTTTTTACTGCTATTACAGGTTGTTTTTACCTGCTTTATGCTGTGATACAGAATATGGCAGTAACAGAACAGCATGGTTTCAGCATGGTAACAGTGAACGTTGTAATGATTGGTTTCGTTGCATTAGTCTGGCTGTGGGTTGCATGGAAGGGCTACAATGAGTTTTCTTTTGATAATGTTACCTGGAAAACCGGTTGGACGATACCTGTTGCTCTGTTTTGTTTGTGGTGGCCGATGAGTCTGAAAACGGCATTGCCGGATTTTCAGTTGCATTATTTGTATGATAGCGGTTCGGCATTGGCTTTCTGCCCGATGACTCCTGTGTTTCTAACTTTGCTTGTACTAAGTAAACGGGGAGTGAACAGGGTAGTGTTGCGGGTGACGGCAATGGTAGGAGTTATTATCGGATGTTATAATATGGGTAATTTTGCTTCTGATACCGGATTTTATGTCGGATTGTACCACTTGCCTCTGCTGGGCATGTCCATTTATGCTTTGTTGAGCAGCAGACAGAAGAGACAGAATCCGGAATGTGTATGATTAAAATAATTTGTATTGAATATGGACAATAAGAAATTGAATGAGCAGGAGAGTTTAGAACTCATCACTCAAATGATACAGAATACAAAGTTCAAGATGGTGAAAAACGCCGGAACTCCTTTTTTAGTATGGGGATACATGACTGTGGTGACCTCTTTGCTGGTTTGGTATCTTTTGAAAGAAACCGGCAATTATTACTGGCAGTTTTTATGGCTTCTGATGCCGGCTGTTTCTTACCCGGTCACTATCTATAGCCAGAGGAAAAAGCAAAGGATGGCAAAAACGTATATCGACCGGATAGTAGGATATGTATGGGTAGTTTTCGGACTATGCGGATTGCTGATTTCATGTGTATCTATGATCTATTGGAGTCTGCCTATACTCTTTGTGATCCTGTTGATGATGGGGATGGGAACTACTTTAACCGGACTAATTATAAATATGAAACTGGTTACGGTAAGCGGTGTGCTGGGTATATTTGCATCATTGGGTTGTCTGTATATAGACAAGTTTGATCAGATATTGCTTTTTGCTTTAGCCTTTGTTTTCATGATGGTCATCCCGGGACACTATTTGAACATAATGTCAAAACGAAGAGTTTAATGTATTATCTTTGCACTATAAAAATAGAAAGAAAGCATGTTTAAAGAACTGAACCCCTTACTGCATTCCGAACTGCGCCTGGCGGTGATGTCGTTGCTTATTGGTGTCGAAGAGGCAGACTTTGTCTTTATCCGGCAACAGACGGGGGCAACGGCGGGCAACCTCAGCGTGCAGATTGATAAACTCAATAAAGCAGGGTATGTGGAGGTGACAAAGACGTTCAAGGGAAAGATGCCTTGTACTATCTGTAAGATTACGCCACAGGGAGTAGACGCTTTTGAGGAATATGTGGAAGCACTGAAAACGTATATTATAAAATAATGAAAGCAAACTTTATAATCAGACCAGCTTTGCAGTCGGATGCTGTTGAGCTGAAAAATTTATTTCAGAATACTGTTCTCGCGATAAATAGGCGTGATTACTCACAGGCGGAAGTTGAAGACTGGGCATCATGTGGGGATGATCTTTCTAATATAGAAGATATGATAAAGACCCATTATTTTATTGTAGCTATTAATCAACAGTTGGAAATCGTAGGTTTTTCATCTATCACTCCCCAGGGTTATTTACACTCTATGTTTGTTCACAAGGATTTTCAGGGTGAAGGTATTGCTACAATACTTTTGAATGAAATAGAACAGTATGCAATTACAAATGGAATTATACGGATTACATCTGAAGTGAGTTTAACAGCCCGCCCTTTCTTTGAAAAAAAAGGTTATATAGTGGAGGAAGAACAAAAGCGCAAGGCTAATCAGCTTTCTCTTACTAATTTCTGGATGGCCAAACAGGTGATATGTCCGAAAAACTTATAGAATAGACAGAAATCAGATTGAAGTTTTCCGATACTATTCTCTTTTTCTTGTAACATTCCGGAGTGACCCGTATCTAAAGGAAAAACTTTAGAATATATGGCGATGAAAAGATTACTTTTGATCCTGATGTTATTGGGAACTTCTCTTTTGATTTTTGCACAGGATTATCCTTTTTCGGTAGTAAAATCGGGAACAGGAAAACAAACGGTTATATTTATACCCGGTTTTGCATGCTCGGGTGATGTCTGGGCGGAAACAGTCAGCGTACTGAAAGACAGCTATACCTGCTATGTGCTGACAATGGCGGGCTTTTCGGGCGTTGCACCTGAAGATTGTCCATCATTCGAAAGATGGAAAATGCAGATTGCAAAGTTTATCAAAGAGGAGCGGATAGAGAAACCTATTCTCGTGGGGCATAGTATGGGAGGTGGTTTGGCACTTGCAATTGCGGCTGAATTCCCGGAGCTTACAGGAAAGATTGTGATTGTAGATGCCTTGCCTTGTCTGATGGCTTTGAGAGTTCCTGATTTTAAATCTGCTCCTGATAATGACTGCACAGATTTAATTGACAGGATTACAGCTATGGATGAGGAGCAATTTGCACAGATGCAAAGAATGAGTGCGGCAACGCTTACCACTGATTCATTGAGATTTACCGAAATTGTAAACTGGGGATTGGCATCTGACAGAAAGACGTATGCTAAACTATTCTGTGATTTCTCGAATACAGATTTAAGGGAATGTATAAAGAATATAGTTGTCCCTTCTCTCGTACTTTTGGAGCCTTATTTCAAACATATAGATACGGTCATTAAGAATCAATATAAGAATTTGTCAGTAGCACAAATCAGATATGCAGATAAAGGCTTGCATTTTGTGATGTTTGATGATAGGGAATGGTTCATTCATCAAATTTGTGAATTTATAAAAGAGCGTTAAGTGGAATTTGAAGATATATATAGGAGGTACTGGAATAAAATATTCCGCTTATGCATGGGGTATGTAAATGACTACAGCTTAGCTCAGGACATGGCTCAGGAAACTTTTATTAAAGTCTGGCAATATCTGCCCACCTTCAGGAATGAAGCCAATATTGATACTTGGATATTTCGTATTGCAACCAATAACTGCCTGCGTCAGCTGGAACGGAAGAAGCAAATCTTATCTACGCAGTTTCCTGCCGATTTGTTTGAAGATGAAAAGACGGATATTGAGCCGCAGATTCAGTTACTATACAAGTTTATTGCAGAACTTTCGGAGATAGACCGCATTATCATTTCGCTGGAACTGGAAGATGTCAGGCAAACGGATATAGCGCAAATCATTGGATTGTCGGAGAGTAATGTCCGTGTAAGAATTCATCGTATAAAAGTTCGGTTAACAAGAAAATTCAAAGAATATGGAGAGTAATATTGATATAAAAGAATTGTGGAACAGGCAGACTGTTCCGGCTGCCGATCAATCTGAAATATTGAATAAGATCAGCCATTTCAGAAAAAACGGTCTTAAAAAGGGGATATTTCTTGATGTTATCTTAGTGTTGACTATCCTTTTTATGATATTTATCTGGATCTATTTCAAACCGCAATTCTTGAGTACTAAGATTGGAATCATTGTGGGAATCCTGCCGATGTGTATTGTGGTGGCGGTCAATCGGAAGATAACTTCTTTGTATAGGTCATTGGACGAGAAACAGTCGAATATCGATTATCTGAATAATTTGCTTATGCTGAAAGGGAAAGAAACTTTCATGCAGACTAAGGTAATGAGTTTATATTTCATTTTGCTATCCTCCGGTATCCTTCTTTATATGTATGAATATACTCTTAATTCATCTTTTACGTTCAGACTGATAGCGTATTCTGTTTTGTTTTTATGGATTGCCCTTAATTGGTTTGTTCTGCGTCCTGTAATGATTAAAAAGAATAGGCGGAAGATGGATTGCTTGGTCAGACAGATCGAAAAGATTAAGTCGCAAGTGGATGAATTTTAGTTTCTAAAAAAAAGTTGTACATTTACTCGCTCAAAATAAAAAGATGCAGTATGAAAATTTTAGTTACTTACGCCGTACAGGGCGAGTTTACGGAGTTAAAGTTTCCCGGATTGATAGGAGAGGAAGAAGTTCACATCGGCTATATTCGTACGGGAGTAGGCAAAGTGAAGTCAGCTTATTATGTTTCTGAAGTACTCAATCAGGCCAAGCCGGACTTGGTGATCAACGTAGGTACGGCGGGAAGCATTGATTGCCAGGTAGGAGATATTCTGGTGTGCCGTCATTTTATAGACCGTGATATGCAGAAGTTAGCCGATATGGGTTTGGAATATGAGATTGATTCTTCTGCCTTGCTGGCAGAGAAGGGATACTGTATGCATTGGGCAGGAGAAGGCATTTGTAATACAGGTGATACTTTTCTGACGGAACTTTCGGATGTGAAAGGCGATGTGGTTGATATGGAAGCTTTTGCGCAAGCCTTTGTTTGCCGTGCTAAAAATGTGCCTTTTATTGCTGTGAAGTATGTGACGGATATCATAGGACAGAACTCCGTGAAGCATTGGGAGGATAAACTGGCTGATGCACGTAAGGGGCTGGGAGAATTCTTTGAACAGATAGGTGGAGCGGTAAAATAAGCATCTACTTCAGCGTCTTAAATGAAAGGATATGATAGGTTACTCCTGCTGCAATAATCAGGAGTATTACTTTTACCCACATATATGGAACGATAAAAAATACGCAGTAGAGCATGGTGATCCACATCAGCGAGATGGAAATTATCTTTGCGCGTAGAGGGATGGCTTTGTTTTCACGAAAGTTGCGGATATAAGGGCCGAGATGCTTTTGATTTAATAACCAGTTATATAGGCGAGGCGAACTTTTAAAGTAGAGTGCAGCCGTGAGTAGCAGAAATGGAGTAGTGGGTAACAACGGCAGAAAAATGCCGAGGATACCAAGTGCTAAAGAGAGTGTACCAAGTGCTATATAAAGGGTTTTCATGCCGCAAAAGTACTCTTTTTTTGTTTACGGAGAAAGTTCTGTTTGCTTTGTTGTCTGACATTCGCTTTAAATGCTTATGTTTGCGAAGAATTTTCAATAAAGTCAAAACATGTATTTGAGAAAGTCCGTCTTCACGCTATTGCTGATACTGTGTAATGTATTTGTTGTGGTGGCACAGACCACCGCAGATTCTTTGGCACTTGTTACTGCTCCCTGGAATGTAACTTCTATGGGAAAAGGTGTACTTTGTCGCGAAGCGGAGTTCGTTTCTTTGTATGGTGTTCCGCAGCATGTTGCTATTCTTGAAATCAAACCGGAGCAACATCGGTTTGACATTTTAATTCATTCTCCTAAAGAAGAAACCAGTAATGCTGCCCGTCGTTCCGGTGCAGTGGCGGCTATTAACGGTTCATATTTCGATATCAAGCAAGGAACTTCTATCTGCTATTTGAGGAAAGACGGGGTGGTGGTAGATACTACTGCGATCGGTGTACTCAGTACTGTATCCAATGGTGCTGTGAAAATAGATAAAGGGAAATTGGACATCATAGCCTGGAAGAAACAGGATGAGAAAACTTGCGAACAGAAAGAAGGGAGTATTCTCGTTTCCGGTCCGTTGATGCTGCTGGATGGAAAAGCTTGTGATTTGTCTGCTTGTAACCGGTCATTCGTTCAGACTAAACATCCACGGAGTGCCGTGGCTCTGATGAAGGACGGAACGGTGTTTCTGATTGCAGTTGCGGGCCGTTTCGAAGGTAAGGCGGAAGGTATCAATATCCCTGAGTTGACACATCTTCTCCGTGTATTGGGTGCAAAGAAAGCTTTGAACCTGGATGGTGGGGGCTCTACTACACTTTGGAGTGCTTCTGCACCGGATAATGGAATTGTAAACAAGCTTACTGACAATAAACTTTATGATAATAAAGGGGAGCGTAAGGTTGCCAATTCACTTTGTGTTTACGAATAAAAGCGGAAGATTTAAACTGTAATCCTTAGAATTTTTGTACTTTTGTGCCGTGCCGAGGTGACATTAGGTGCGACAACAGACAAAGTATTTTCTTAATTAGCGAATTAACAAGAATATGTATACAGTTATTAAACGCATGGAAATATCAGCTGCCCATAGCCTGAAACTTTCCTATCGCAGCAAATGTGAGGATCTGCATGGTCACAATTGGATTATCACAGTCTACTGCCGTTCCCGGGAACTCAATGCCGATGGAATGGTAGTTGATTTCAGTCACATCAAAGAAACGGTGAAAGGAAAGCTCGATCACCGTAATTTGAATGAAGTTCTTCCATTCAATCCTACCGCAGAGAATATAGCCCGCTGGATATGTGAGCAGATACCTACTTGCTTCAAAGTCGAGGTGCAGGAATCTGAATCCAATGTAGCCACTTATGAGAAAGAATAACCCTACTGAAAGCCGGCACAAATATTTTTTATGAGAAAGATTAATGAGATTTTTTATAGCTTGCAGGGTGAAGGCTATCACACCGGCACGCCTGCTGTCTTTATCCGCTTTTCCGGTTGCAATCTGAAATGCTCTTTTTGCGATACACGGCATGAAGAAGGTGTACTGATGTCCGATGATGAAATTATTGCCGAAGTAGGAAAGTATCCGGCTGTTACGGTTATCCTGACGGGTGGAGAACCTTCTCTCTGGATTGATGAGGTTTTTATCGACCGTTTGCACCAGGCGGGAAAGTATGTCTGTATCGAAACGAATGGAACGAACCCATTGCCCCAAAATATTGATTGGGTGACTTGTTCTCCCAAGCAAGGGGGAAAGTTGGGGATTACCCGTATGGATGAGGTGAAGGTCGTTTACGAAGGTCAGGACATTGGAGTCTACGAGTTGCTTCCTGCTGAATATTTCTTTCTGCAACCCTGTTCATGTAGTAATACTGCGGAAACAGTGGCGTGCGTCATGCAACATCCTAAATGGCGGTTAAGTCTGCAAACACATAAACTGATTGACATTCGTTAATGAATCGGGTAGTGTTATAGGAATGTAATGTGAATGACATCTTTCTTTTGCTTTTTAGGGCTTACTTTGCCGTGAAATTAAAATTCTAAAAAGAGAAGAAACATGAAATCAATTCGTTTTTTATCCTTGCTGCTTTTGCTGAATTTATTTGCAGCAGGAGGGTATGCAGCAGACCAACCCGTTAAAAAAGAGATTGCCGTAAGTGGTGTGGTGACAGATACGCAGAAACAACCTGTCGCAGGTGTTGTTGTGACAGATGGCGTTAATTTTACGCAGACTGATGATAAAGGGCGTTATCAGTTGGTATCTGATCCCGCACAGTCTAAATTCGTTTATCTTTCTGTTCCGGCGGACTACAAAACTAATGTAGAGAATGCATTACCTGTTGGCTATTATGCCCGGATTGATGCAAAAAAGAAAAAGAATCGTTGTGATTTCAGCTTGGTGAAGAGAGAACAGCCGGTTCAGGATTTTACTTTTATAGCTATCTCTGATCCGCAGGCAAGAAATGAGGAACAGCTGGATCGCTTTGCTTCGGAAACTGTGGTTGATTTGAAGGAAACATTGAAGCAATTATCTTCGCAGGAAGTTTACGGAATGGTTCTGGGAGATATCGTCTGGGATGTTATGCCTTTGTATGATTCGTATAAGAAGGTTATCTCTGATTTGGACTTAACCATGTATCATGTGATTGGTAATCACGACTTTGATCAGCAATATACGGCACTGAGCCTTGCTACGAACAAGGAAGAATACGGGGAATCGGTATTTGGTGAGCATTTTGGACCAACGGATTATTCTCTTAATGTAGGGAAAGTGCATATTATTTCGATGAAGGACATAGACTATAAAGGTAAGAAGAAATATACGGAGCAGTTTACCCCTGAACAATTGGAATGGTTGAAAAAGGATCTGAGCTATGTGAAGCCGGGTACTACCGTACTGTTGAATCTTCATGCTCCTACGGCTAACAGTACGGGTAGAGGAGGAGCCAATGCCCGTAATGCCGAACAACTTTTTGAGATACTAAAAGATTATAAGACGCATATCTTTGTCGGTCATACTCATTTTTATGAAAACCGCATTGTGACTCCTGTTATCTATGAACATAATATTGGTGCAGCTTGTGGTGCCTGGTGGGCAGGACATGTAAATCGTTGCGGTGCTCCCAATGGATATCTGGTGGTAAATGTGACCGGTGATGACATCTCCTGGCAGTATAAGGCTACCGGTCGTCCATTCGATTATCAGTTTCGTGTGTATAAGCCGGGTGAGTTTCAGAGCCAACCTAAGTATCTGGTGGTTAATGTCTGGGATTATGATCCGGCATGGAAGTTATCCTACTATGAAGACGGTGTTGAGAAACCGGGCGTAATGGAGGCTTTTGACGATGAGGATCAGGATTATATTACAATGAAAGAAGGAAAGGCTACAGGGTATCATACATCGCACTTATTCCGGGTACGTCCTACGGATAAGGCTAAATCAGTGAAGATCGTAGCAACAAATCGTTTCGGTCAAAGCTTTACCCAGACTGTAGATTTGAAATGACAGGCTTTGAATACTCGTTTATAACGGGTTTATAAACAAAAATAGCTGCAAGTTTTTACTTGCAGCTATTTTCATCTTGCACGGGAGGAGAGGCTCGAACTCCCGACACCTGGTTTTGGAGACCAGTGCTCTACCAACTGAGCTACTCCCGTGTTTGCGGCTGCAAAGGTAATGTAAACTTTCAAATATACAAGAGGGATGAGCGATTATTTTAACTCTCTCTCGTCTTATAACATCTGTAAGTCCTGATACATAATGCGGTAGGCTGCTGCTTTTTTTTCTAAAGCAAGCGGATAAGCACGCGAAGAAGAGGGCATCCGATAGAGTCGCATAGGTCTGCCATCAAAAACAAACTCTGTAAAATCTCCCACTTTCGGCTTTTCAAGAGAGAACTGTTCGCATAAAGTTTCCGTTGCTTTCTCACCTGTGGTAACTATGGCTTTACATTCTGGTAAGCGACGGAGCATACCCTCGATATCCGTAGGTTCTACAACTTCCAGAAATTTGTCGGATGCATTGTCCTGTAACCGTCGTATGGCGGTAGCTGTATCAAATAGGGCAATACCTTTTTCTTGCAGAAAAGGGATAATGCGATCTTTGTCGAAAGCTTTTGCCGCTTCGTTCAGAAAATGGTTTTTATCATTGAAGAACAAGAGTCCTACAATCCGCCACATATCATTGTTCCAGTTCGGATAATAAAACTCCATCGACCACCTTTTCTTTTGAGGTGGAAAACTTCCCAGCATCAGCAAACGGGCGTTAGCAGGAAGAAAGGGTTCTAAAGGGTGTCGCTCGATTTCCATACTTACTATTTTTAGGATAAAAAATGTCTGAAAAGCCCGGAATATGATTCAGACTTCTCAGACGACTCTGTGATTTTCTTATGCAAAAGTATAGATTATTTCCGGAAGTTACTCTGCTATTTCCAGATTACTCATCTTTTCTGTGATGCGGAAAGGGAAGTCCGGATATTCGTACAGGCTGAACCGTGATTCGGTTTTGCCTTCCGTATAATTCCAGATACTTGCGTAGTCTTCCACATCTTCTCCCATGGCACGCAGTTGTCGCAGGTAGGCGGCTATGGACTTATTCTCTACGATATATACCTGTCCGAGCTGATTGATTATCGGGCTGTGGCGACGTGTTCCGTCGTGGTCGAAACGAAGGATGCGCTTTCCGTCTTCGGTCATTCCCACCAGATTGAACGTCATGCTCTTGCCAATGGCGGGCAGGTTTAACACGCTGCGGTCCGTGGCAAGGAACGGAAGATGATGTATTTTCAAGAACTGGCGGATACAGGATGCAGGATCGAGTGCGGTTTCGAGCGATGCAGACAGGTTGAAGGCATCTTCTTTATTCAGTTTGCCGAAACGCTTTTCTTCTTGCTGTTCCTGCATGGAACGGCTGTTTGGCGTAAAGACTGCGTTGTTTTCTTCGAAACCTTTTACAGAGAATGTATAGTAACAGACAACTCCCAGTTCGTTAAGTACCTGGCGCAGGCGGGTGGTATGTCCCCGACGTGAGGCAGCTACGTTATACACAAGTTGGTTGGTAATCAGCCAGCCTGCCGATAATAATTTGCGAATACCTTCCTTTGCCTCGGGAGTAACCTCCAGTGGCGTTTGGAAATGCGTTTGAATAATGAACTGACGGATACCGATGACGGATGCTTTCTCCTTGAAAGTTCGCAGAATTTCTACCAATTCATTGTTGATGCGCATTGGCAGATAAGCTGGCAAACGCGATCCGAGGCGGATACGCTGTAATTCGGCATACTTTTCTCCTTCCGGGCGTTCCTGATTGGCTTTTCGTTTACGGGCAGCCATACGATAAACGGCTTCCAGAATTGTGTTCAGCGTTTTGTTCTGACTCATAAGGGCATCTCCACCTGTGATGAGGATGTCACGCAATTGGGTATCTTCCTCGAAGTAAGTCATCAGACGGCGTAATTTCTTTTCCCATGTTTCTTTAGGGCGCAGGGAGTCAAACTCAAAATTGAGTCGTTTACTCTGGAAGTCATACATGCGTTGGCAGGAAGCACAAAGCCCGCCACAAGCGCGTCCCATGGTGTCGGGAATGAGGATGGCTACTTCCGGATAACGACGGTGGATATTGTGTCCGTCGGGCAGGAGCCAGCCGGCCGCATTGGGTTTTCCGGCTTCTACTATGTCTTCACGTTCCCAGGCGCGGATTTGCCCGTAAGTTTCCACCAGTTGCGGGGAGTAGAGGATATAGCTGCGCAGAGATTCATCGTTGTATCCTGTGCTACCGGGATTTAACAAGTGCAGATAGTAAGGCGTAACGAAGAAAGGCATTCCTTTCTTGCGGGCACGAGATAACAGATACATGGTTTCAGCAGAAAGTGAATTGCCCAGAAAGCGATTCAGTTCTGTAGGGCTTTTGGCAGCCATGGCCAGATGGAAACGGAAGTCATTCCACCATTCGCTGACAAGACGGTATTTCTCTTCGTAGCTGATTCCCTCTTCAAAATGGTAGCGGGAAACAGCGGTACGGTGCTCTATCTTCTGTATCAATGCGTGCAGAATGCGCTCTTTATTTTTGGCATGGATCAGTTGTACGTCTTCGTCCAGTCCGCTGGGCCAACGCTCGGTCCACGCTTTGACGCGTTGGGGTGCGGGGAGTGGGGCAGCAGGATGCTGTAAGCGTTTGAATTGCTGGAAAATATCCAGGAACACGTCTGTTTCCACATCTTCTTCCAGATTTCCGGTAAGAAACGCGTATAGGAGTGACAGGGTAGAAACAATCATTTGTTCATCGGTAGAAAGTTCATGGACTTCCTGGCCGTCATATTCAATCAGAAGTCGAATTTGCCTGACAACTTCACTTTCCGTATCAGCCTGATTGGTAATGAATTCCGAAATGCCTTGTTTGAAGCTTTCCGTACCGTCGCTCTGTTCGGCGATGCGTACAATTTCGGGAAGTTCATTTCGATAAAGTTGCTTCAACTGGGATAAAGTGAGTGCAAGCATTTTCTTTTGTTTCATAAGCGGTTGTTTTTTAATGATTAATACTGAAATAGTTGCGAGCTGCGAACTGCAAGCTATAAACTACGAGCTACAAATTACGAGCTACGAGTTACAAATTATAAGCTACAGATAACTCTGATAGCCTTTCAGGCTGCCTGACTTATTGAGCCTAAATCAAGCTATTTGAATTCTCAAATCTTCTGAATTATGAAATCTTCTGAATAATCAGATTACTTGAACTAATAGGTTTTGAACTATCAACTTATCAGAGTTTTTTAACTTACCCAGTGCAATAGTTTGTCACTGATAGCTTGTAGTCTGTAGCTTAGCGGATAAAGCCCGCTATATCTTACAACAATCTCTTTGCATAAAGTGTTGTTGCTCCTTCGAGCAAAAAAGTTGCATAAAAATAACAAAAAAAGGCGAGGAAATCATTTCTCGCCCTTTCTATTGATAATTTCTTTAGAAAACTTTTTCTTTTGATAACAGTTTTTACCTGATAGATATTTCAAACTTATTTCTCTTCCGTGGCTTTGTTTTTGGGTTCTTTTTTAGCCAGTAATACAACGTTGTACACGTATTCTGTCATCCACTGCTCGGAGTATCCCAGACGCTCTTTATATTGGCGGACTGCCATAGCCGTCTTATGTACATCGTCCTTTTTCCATACGGTTTTGGTGCAGACGTCATGTACGGTCTTTTCGGTCATACTGCGCAGTGCACCTTTAAAAACAGAGGGCACGCGGAACTTCCACTGCATCAAGTTGCCCATCAACATCATCAGGTCTTGTGAGAAACCTTGATACATAAACAAGTATGCCTGCACATCATTCTGCGTGCGGCAATGCTTCTTTACGGAAGCGTCGATTTCCTTGAAGAAGTTTTCACTCAGTCCATAGTCCTGCATCAGCATTTTGCGTGAAGCGGTCTTTTCGGCTTGTCCCAGTCGTCCGCCCTGAGTCGGTATTTTGAACAGGCGTTTGAAGTTGGCTACATCCGGCACGAAACGAATGTTCGTAATGCCCAGATTAGCGGCAATCACGGACTGGAAATAAACACGTGTCAGTGACACGAAATCTTCCACGTTTTTGGAGGAAGTACCCTCGGAATTCTTTTTAAATAGTTTGGCAAATATACCCATCTTATTTATGTTTTATGATTTATGATTTATAATTGCCGGGGCAATTGCGATTGCAAAAGTACGAAATAAGTTGATTTACACCAACAATTGTATAAATCATAATTTATAAATCATAAATCTCTTACCAGCACTCCACGTCATTTTCTACCTCTTTGAGGCGGTCTTTTGTGAAAACAGGGTCTTTGATACCCGCCCGTTTCTGTGCACGGTAGTCTTCCAGCAGTTTGAAAGCGTATTTACCGAGCAGGCTGATGGCAATCAGGTTACAGAGCGCCATCAATCCCATGGTGACATCTGCCAGACTCCAGGCCACATCCAGTGCAGCGAGTGCACCAAATAGCACCATACCACCTACCAGAATACGGTAGATGTTCAATATCCATTTCTTACGGGTAAGATAACGTACATTGGCTTCTCCATAATAATAATTACCCAGAATGCTGCTGAAGGCGAAGAAAAACAAAGCAATAGCAACAAAAATACTTCCTGCCGAACCAATCTCGTTCGTCAGCGCCTGTTGCGTAAGTTGTACTCCATTGGTAGAGCCGTCCAGTGGCGCACCGCTGAAAAGTATAATGAACGCGGTGCAGGTACATATAATTAATGTATCGGTGAAAACGCCCAAGGTCTGTATCAGCCCTTGCTTTACGGGATGTGTGACGTGTGCGGTGGCTGCCACATTGGGAGCGGAACCCATACCGGCTTCATTGCTGAACAATCCCCGCTTGATACCTTGCATCAATGCAATACCTACACCACCACCCAATGCCTGTTGCCAGCCGAAGGCATGGCTAACGATGAGTTTGATAACGGCAGGAAGTTCAGTGATATTGATAGCTACAATGATCAGTGCCAAAGCAATATATCCCAATGCCATAACGGGAACAATAATGCTGCTTACTTTAGCAATGCGCTGTACACCACCGAAGATAATAAGCAGTGTGGCTATGGTAATAACCCCTCCTACGATGGCGTGGTCGAAACCGAATGCATGTTCAAAAGCTGCACACAGCGTATTGCTTTGTACGGAGTTGAAGGCGAAGCCGAAAGTGATCGTAATGAGTACGGCAAACACAGTACCCATCCACGGTTGTTTCAATCCTTTTCGCATATAATAAGCGGGACCGCCAATGAAAGAGTCTTTGCCTCTTACCTTATATAATTGTGCCAATGTGGACTCTACGAATGAACTGGCAGCACCAAACAGGGCAATGACCCACATCCAGAACACTGCTCCCGGCCCGCCTACAGCGATGGCAGTGGCCACACCCGCCAGATTGCCCGTACCTACACGGCTGGCAATGGAGATGGCAAATGCCTGGAATGAAGAGATATGCTTTTCACCCGGCTTTCCGTTCGTTCCTGCTGAGTCACCCAGTAAACGTACCATTTCACCTATCATGCGGAACTGTACGAAGCGGGTTTTCAGCGTGAACCAAAAGGCACATCCCAAAAGCAGAGCGATAAGGATATAAGTCCAGAGAATATCGTTGATTGAATTGATTATATTCATGCTATATTGTTTAATATTTACTTGTTTAATGATAAACTGTCGGTTCTTCTGTCTGAATTTATTGATTATAAAGGTCGCAAAAGATATATTTTGTAACTGATTGAATATTACTGTGTTGTGTTGAGGCGTTCTAAGACTGCAACTGAGGTACCCTAAGTATACGACTGAGATACCCTAAGTATGGGACTGAGGTACCCTAAGTATCATACTGAGATACCCTAAAATAACAACAGTTTCTGTTTTTTGTTTTTCTGTAAACAAGTTTTTCTTCATATCCAGAAAGTAGAAGTCAGGATTGAAGAATAATCATTTATTTTAGTCTGAAGTGAAACTTATGCCCTTCAAATACCGGTTCTACAATATCAAACCGGATGAACTTGGCAAGTAAATGTTCCGCTGCACGTCGGGAAAGGCGTGCCAGCCTACAATACCTGTTTAACGATAGACTGTCATTTTCTTCCAACAAGTCAAGCAACAACTGTTCGCGCTCAGTATAAGTTATCAGTTCTCCCCGCGGACTACCACTTTGCTGCCATACACGCAGATGAACCGGTGTAGCGAGTATATTCTCATCCTTGATGCGCAGATAAGCCAACGGTTTTCCTGTTTCATCCTTGGCATATACGGGTTTTTGCAGACTTTCTTCAATCTGCACTACCAGCACGCTGCGTCCTTCCGCCTGAAAGGTCTGCATGGTATAATTCACTTCCGGCTGACAGTACATTTGTGCTGCCGCCTCTATCATATATTGTTCCTCATCGGAGCGAACTCCGGCGATCTTTCCGTTATCTTTTACCCCGATCAGCAACCGCCCGCCGTCCGTATTGGCAAAGGCGGAGAGCGTTTTTGCGATCTTACGGGCATCGGAAATCTCAAACTTAAAGTCCTGCCTTTGGTGTTCGCCTTCGGCTATGAGCAAGTGTATGTATTCCGTATCTGTAAGGGGTTTCATGCCTGCAAAAGTAGGTAAAAAACGCCAGAGGACGTTTTTTTGTGCAATTTTTGCGGATTATTTCAAAAAAAATATTGTTTTTCTGCATTTATTTCAAGAAAGAGTGTATTTTTGCCAGACATTATTAACGAAGTAATATTAATAAGAAAAGGATTATGAAAGAATTAGTTGAAAAAGTTGCTGAATTGTATGCAGCATTCGAGAAAGATGCAAAAGCTCAGATTGAAAATGGTAACAAAGCTGCCGGTACTCGTGCACGTAAGGCTTCTTTGGAAATCGAAAAATCAATGAAAGCATTCCGCAAAGCATCTTTGGAAGCTGCTAAATAATAAGCACGCTTACTGAAAGAATTGAAAGACCGTCTCAATGAGAACGGTCTTTTTTGTTTTATCCGGTACAAACATAGGGCCACCCGATATTTTCGGTATACCCATCAAATAATAAGCAATTTGTTCAGCCGCAAGATAACGCGGATCTCTTTATTAATTCTTTTTCAAACTATATACATTGTGTATATGATATATCTTTTATATCTTTGTAAAAAAAGAAAGGAGTTATTATGGCGACAATGACATTAGAGAAAAAAAGGAAAAATATAGATTTGCCTGTTGACGTATTACAGCGCTTATCGGTTTTGGCTGCTTCACAAGGTAAGAGTTTGAAAGCTTTCATAGAGCACCTCTTGGTGGTAAAAGCAAATTCTATTTCTGTGGAAGTTTTAGAAAATCCCAGTCCAAGTGGCGATTCCTTTTTCGAAGATGCAGAAAATATGGCCGAGATTTCAGCACGAGTGAAAGCACATAAAGCAGGAAAGACAAAATCTGCCATAAAGCTTAAATCAGCCGAGGAAATCAAGAGCTTTATAGATAATCTCTGAGATGAAATATATCATAGAGTTTGAAGCCAAGGCTATAGAGGATTTAGCTAAATTGAAGAAATCGGGAAATAAAGCATTAATTACTAAAATCGAAAGATTACTTTTGGAAATAGCAGAACACCCTACTGTGGGAACTGGACAAGTGGAAGCATTGAAAGGTACTCTATCCGGTTATTGGAGCAGGAGAATTGATAAGTTTAATCGTATTATTTATACCATTGAAGAAGAAATTGTGACAGTTACAATAATTTCGGCTAAAGGGCACTATGGTGATAAGTTGTGTAGTGGATATGAATGAAAACGTCCTCAATAAACTGAAAATACTGGCGGAGTCGGCCAAATATGACGTCTCATGCTCGTCCAGCGGTACCGTGCGTTCCAACAAACCAGGTATGTTGGGTAATACTGTCGGCGGCTGGGGCATTTGCCATAGTTTTGCTGAAGACGGGCGTTGCATTTCACTACTGAAAGTGATGCTGACGAACTATTGCATCTACGACTGTGCATATTGCATCAATCGTCGTTCTAATGATTTGCCGCGTGCTACGCTTTCTGTCAGCGAGTTGGTAGATCTGACGATGGAGTTCTATCGCCGCAATTATATAGAAGGATTATTTCTGAGCAGTGGTGTGGTGCGAAGTCCGGATTATACCATGGAACGCCTGGTGCGTGTGGCCAAGGACTTGCGCACAGTGCATCGTTTCAATGGCTATATTCATTTGAAAAGTATCCCCGGTGCCAGTCGTGAACTGGTGAACGAAGCGGGATTGTATGCCGACCGCCTCAGCGTTAATGTAGAAATACCGAAAGAGGAGAATCTGAAACTTCTTGCCCCCGAGAAAGATCATAAAAGTGTATATGCACCGATGCGTTATATTCAGCAAGGCGTATTGGAAAGTTCGGAGGAACGGAAGAAACACCGCCATGCACCACGTTTTGCCCCTGCCGGACAGAGTACGCAAATGATTGTAGGGGCTACGGCGGAAACGGACAAAGATATCCTTTTTCTTTCATCTGCTCTTTATAAAGGACCTACAATGAGGCGTGTCTATTATTCCGGTTATATCTCTGTGAATACGTATGATACGCGTTTGCCGGCCCTGAAGCAACCACCGCTGGTGCGTGAAAATCGCCTGTATCAGGCAGATTGGCTCATGCGCTTTTATCAGTTTAAGGTGGAAGAAATTGTGGATGATGCATATCCTGACCTGGACTTGGAGATTGATCCTAAACTGTCGTGGGCCTTGCGCCATCCGGAGCAGTTTCCGGTAGATATCAATCGGGCGGATTATGAGATGTTATTGCGTATTCCGGGTGTCGGAGTGAAGTCGGCAAGATTGATCGTGGCATCCCGTCGTTTTTCTAAGTTAGGTTTCTATGAGTTGAAGAAGATAGGAATAGTGATGAAGAAAGCGCAGTACTTTATTACTTGCCATGAACTCCCTATGAAGACTGTGAATGAAATGACTCCGCAAGCAGTGCGCAGTTTGTTGATAACGAAACCGAACAAGAAGAAAGTGGACGAAAGGCAATTGTTACTTGATTTCCACGACTAAGAGAGTTCTTTTCCATGAATATATTTGTTTTTGATAATACTTTCGAGGGCTTACTGACTTCTGTTTTTGAAGCCTATTCCCGTCGTGTTTTTCCTGATGCATTGTCTCCGGAAGGAGAGTCATTACCCTTATTTCATGATGAAGTCTTTACGGTAATCACCGAAGAAGAAAAGGCAAAGCGAGTATGGCGTGGTTTGCAAAAGAAACTTTCTTCCGGTGCTCTGTCTTGCCTTGCCCAATGTTGGCTGGCGGAGGAACAGGAAACTCCGATGCTTTTGTTCCGCTATATTCGTAAGGCGATTGATGCTCCCCGTTCCATTGAAACCAATTTTGCCGATCCGGATGTGCTGGAATTCTCACGTATGTGGAAGCGGGTGGATTGGGAACGTCTTCGTATGCTCCAGTTTATCCGTTTTCAGAAAGCTGCCGACGGCACCTTCTTTGCTGCGGTAGAGCCGGAAAAGAATGCTCTACCATTGGCTATTGATCACTTTAAGGATCGTTTTGCCGATCAGCCCTGGCTGATATACGACATAAAACGGGCGTATGGCTTCTATTATGATTTGAAAGAAGTACGTCAGGTTACCTTTGAAGAAGGTTCACGCGAGGGACATCTGGTCACGGGTATGCTGGACGAAAGCTTGATGGATAAAGACGAGAAACTTTTTCAGCAACTCTGGAAGACATACTTTAAAGCCATCTGTATCAAAGAACGGCTAAATCCGCGGAAGCATAAACAAGATATGCCTGTACGTTACTGGAAACACATGACAGAGAAGCAGTAATAAGATCATTCGATTTGTTCTACTGTTACATCCGGCCATTCCTGCATCAGTGACAGCATGTGCCCTTCGTCATTACTCCGCTTGGATTTGATAACCATAGTCACTATATACCTTTCTGTATCCCCGGAACCTAATCTTTCCATTTTGTAGGAGACTAACATATAATTGCGGGAGTTAAAGCGATCGGATACTTCCTTAAGGATATCCTTATTTTCGGTAGAGAATGTTATCATGGAGCTTTTCATCCCTACACTTTTGAACAGGATGCTGAGCAGTTCCAATCCAGCCAGAGTGAGCAGGGTAGCGGCTATACTTATTACATACATTCCGGCTCCAACCGCCAGACCGATGCCTGCTGTAGCCCATATTCCGGCAGCAGTAGTCAACCCCCTGACAATTTGTTTTTGTAATATGATGGTACCGGCACCGATAAAACCGATACCGCTGACTACCTGGGCTGCTACACGACTCGGGTCCAGCGAGACGCTGTTTTCTTTGATAATGTCCTGAAAGCCATATTGGGAAACAATCATGATGAGGGCACTGCCCAACGATACTAAAAAGTGAGTACGGTATCCTGCTTCTTTGGCACGGTATTCTCTGTCCAGGCCGATGATGGCACCTAAGATGCCGGCTACTAATAATCTGAGTACGAAATCGAAATCTAATGTCATATTGGCTCCTTTCTGTGTTTTAAGTTACTGTACTTTTTCTTTCGGCTTGCCCCGAAAGAAAAAGATACCAAAAAGAAAGAGGCACCGGCTACGTCTCCGGAGCTACTCCGACACTGCCATTGCCGGATGGGGCTCCAACTCGCTTCGCTCAAACAATCGCCCCTTCCCCGGCCCTGACAGTGCCTGCGTTGACGCTCCTGCGACTATACCGGAGGGCTGCGCGGTGATTGGAGAGGATGATTGGGCTATGTGAATGCAATGTGCAATTAATGTGATTCTGTCTATAAAAGCAAAGACTGATAGCACGATCATATCAGAAATTTATATGATATGGATTGCTAACTATTTATTTTTAGTTTCGTATCTAAATATTTCAGCACTTCATATTTTCACATTTTGCTCTTTATTTATCTAATATATCCACACCTAATCCTCTCACATTGTATAGTTCCTCTCCCCTTTTTGCAGCATGGTCTCCCGGCCTCACTGTAGGGGCGTCAACGTAGGCACTGTCAGGGCCGGGTAAGGGGCTATTGTTTGAGCGAAGCGAGTTGGAGCCCCGTCCGGCAATGGCAGTGTCGGAGTAGCCCCGGAAGTGCAGCCTTGAGTTTTTCTTTTGGTATCTTTTCTTTTGTCTCAAGACAAAAGAAAAGTACTTAATTTATAACCCATGCCCTATTATGCGGCACCGTCTTCTTCGGATCATAGTGCATTCCCGCCTGTGTCGGTATTTTAAGAACGTATGTACGTCCGCTTTTGTTTTGTAAAGAACTATCGCGCAGCCATGGGTTGGCATCCTTCAGTTGGGCGTAGGTAATACCTTTACTCTTGGCAAATTGTGCCAGATTGTCGATACTTGTTGTTACATTGACCTCTGTATGGGGAATGACAGGGTAAAGATGTTCCCGTTTCAGTAAAAAACCATAGCGCTGCGGATTACTGATGACGGCTTTAGCGGCAAGCAGGCGGAACATATAACGGGAAGTCTCTTTTACAAGCCAAAGGTCTACGGCTTGATCTACGAGCTGTTTTTTCAGTTCGGAGGAGATGCGGCCTTGTCCGCCATTGTAGGCAGCGGCTACGCAGAGCCAGTTACCATATCTTTGGTAGGCATCTTTCAGATACTGGCATGCGGCACGGGTGGCTTTCTCCACGTGATAACGTTCGTCAATATTGGGGTTTACTTCAAGGCCGAATTCGCGTCCGGTAGTTTGCATGAACTGCCACATTCCGGCTGCTCCTGCCGGACTACGGGCAAGGGTATTGAGGTTGCTCTCTATTACGGCGAGATATTTGAAATCATCGGGTACACCGTTTTCCTTCAATATGGGTTCTATGATGGGAAAGAAGCGGTTCGCACGCTTGATGGTGAGCATGGTGGTGGAATGCATATAGGTGAACGACATTTGTTCGCGATCCATACGTTCACGATGATCGTAACGCGTCAGGTCAATTTCCTGTCCGGCAAAGGTTATTTTATCCGGTACGGAAGGGGAGGTGACACAATAGGGAACTTCGGATTTAACGGATTGCTGTTCAGGGTCTATCGTGCTGTGCCCAAACAGAAATGGAAGTGTGGCACCGGCGCATAGAGCAACTGAGGTAACTATCAGGATATGTATTGAGCTTTTTTTCATTTTCAAAAGTTTGTTTGGTTCGAGGTCGAATATACAATATTTACGGGAATGAGGCAAGAACTATGGTGTCTTTACAACGAATCTTAGTTCTTTATAGGCAATCTTTCCCATAACCACCGGGGGATCATTCGCCAGAAAAAGACAACTACACGGTATCTGCCGTCGATCACAATGACCCGTTTTTTCCGGTTCAGGGCACGGACGATACTCTTCGCTACCTGATTGGCTTGCATCAACATGGGGAACTTACCACTTTTCAGTAAGTCGGTAGCGACGAATCCCGGGCGTATGTCTGTGAAATGGATATTCAAGTGTTGCATCCGGGAGAGTTGTGCCAAGGCTTCGATGTAAGTATTCTGGAAGCGTTTCGTTGCAGAATAGGCCGGGGCGATGCCCAATCCTTTGGTGCCTGCGATGGAACTGATGACAGCGATGTGTCCACCTCCTTGGGTTTTGAAGTGATTGAAGGCGGTGGTTACCATACGGGTGAATCCTTCTACGTTGGTACGGGCGGTATTAAGTTCTATTTCCGGTTTCAGGTCCGGGTTCTGGCTACCTATGCCGGAGCTGAGGAAGAATAAATCCATGCCACCTAACTTCCGGATGAGTGTTTCCAGCAGGGTGGGGGCATCCGAATCTGTTACGTCCAGACGTTGAATTTCGATTTGTCCGGGGGCGGTGGCTTGCAGTTTCTCCAATGCTTCTTCCCGTCTTCCGGCAATACCGATGTGCCAACCTTGCTGAATTAGCAGTTTGGCAACTTCTTCTCCTATGCCGGAGGTGGCTCCTATAATAATGGCTCGTTTCATAATTGCTGTATTAGTAGTTTGTTAATTGCATGTGCAGGATGGGAAAGGGCTTACCTTGCGCATCTGTTTCATCCCGACTTATTACTTCAAAGCCTCTGTTACGGTAGAAGCGGAAAGCCGGTTCATTTTGTTCGTTGACATCCACTTTGCGGAAACCTCGTTCGTTTACGGCAAACTCTAATAATGTCTTGCCATATCCTTTTCCCTGTTCGTCGGGGTGGATAAACAGCATTTCTATTAAATCGTCGCTTAGTCCTAGAAAGCCACTGATGCGGTTGTCTTTATTCTTTATAATATGGAGTTGCACTGCGGGGAAATAAACGTTCTGTACCAGAGGTTTGTAGTATTGAATATCTTCTTCACTCAGAAAGTGATGCGTACTGCGTACGGATGCTTCCCAAAGCTCAGAGAGTTCGGGATAATCTTTCTCCGTGGCGACGAAGATATTTGTAGGAAGATTGTTCATTTTCATATATTCTATTGTCCAATGACGGTTGCTACTATTTTTCTTCCACCGCCACGATTGCGGAATTCACAGAGGTATATACCTTGCCAGATACCCATATTCAGTCTACCATCAGTGATAGGTATGCTGAGACTATTACCAGTCAGGGTCGATTTGGCATGGGCGGGCATGTCGTCATCTCCTTCACAGGTATGCATATAGTAGGGTTCCCGTTCTTTTACCAGGTGGTTGAAGATGGCTTCCATGTCCGTCTGGACATCCGGATCAGCATTTTCATTGATGCTAAGCCCGGCAGAGGTATGCTTGATGAACAGATGTAAAAGTCCGGCTTGCGGCAGACGCGGCAGGTTACGTATTATTTCATCCGTTATCAGGTGAAAACCACGTGCGCGGGGACGTAGGGTAAATTCTCTTTGAGTAACAAAACTTTGTTCCATTTTATATATTTCTATGCGTTATTATTTGCCGATATGATTTAGAATGAAAGTCTTTCTATTCTTTAGGGGCTTTATCAAGTGATGATCCGCAATACTTACAGAACTGCGCACTTTCTTCGTGTCCTCGCCTGTGACAGTTGGGGCACTCTCTTGCTACATTCTTTTCATGTCTTTTCATCAATGATACGGAAACTATGCCAGTGGGTACTGCAATAATAGTGTAACCTATCAGCATGACACAACCTGAAAGGAATTTCCCCAGGGCGGTGACAGGAGTTATATCTCCGTAACCTACGGTGGTAAGCGTGACGCAAGCCCAATAAATACTGTTGGGAATATTGCTGAACTGCGTATTGGGTTTTCCTCCTTCAACCATGTACATCAATGTTCCGATAGATATCACCAGAATCACCACAAACATAAAGAAAACTGCGATTTTCTTGCTACTGTCGCGTAGTGCCGTCAGCAGCATTTGCCCTTCCATCCAGAAGTTGAATAACTTGAAAACGCGGAATATCCGTATCAGGCGGAATGCCCGTATAATAAGCAGATAGCGTGCCCCGGGAAACAGGAAAGCGAGATAAAGCGGCAGTGTAGCCAGCAAGTCGATGATGCCGAAAGCACTGAAAGCGTATTTGGAAGGTTTGGGCGAACAATACAACCGGGTGATATATTCGAAAGTGAAGAAAGCAGTCAGTAAATACTCCATAACAATGAATGGAGTTTTCAGCCATACCGGCAATCCTTGCAGGCTTTCCAGGATAACAAGTCCCACGCTAAGCAATATGCACCAGATCAGGGTAACGTCGAATAGCTTCCCGGCAGGTGTATCAGCTTCGAATATGATGACATATAGTTTTCGCTTCAAAGCCTGATTATGCATCAGTTCTGTGAATTTATCTTTCAGTTTCATGTTTCACAATGTTTGTTACAAAAGTAAGAAAACCTTTCCGAATGAGAAAAAGGGTACTTGACTTTTTGTAACTTGCTGGAATATGGAGTATATTTGTTACCTGTTTTCACGATTTAAAAGTAAACAACCATGAATCGAATAATAACCTTCGTTATCGGGGTTTTGTTCATCATACTTAAAATAAAGAGCGTATGAATAAAGTATGTGTAGTAACAGGTGGAGCCGCCGGTATCGGTCGTTGCATTGTTGAGATGTTTGCAGAATCGGGATATACGGTGTATTTCATTGATAAGACACCCGAGGCGGTGGAACTGGCGGAAGGAAAGATGTCGGAAAGAGGGCTTTCGGTTACAGGCTTTGTCGGAGATATTGCCGAGGAACAGACGCTGAGGGATTTTGTAGACTTTGTCTTATCCATAGAAGATCAGATTGACTGTCTGATAAATAATGCTTGCCTGACAAATGGAGGAATATTGAGCAATTGTTCGTATGAAGACTTCCTGTATGTGCAACGTGTGGGAGTAGCGGCTCCTTATTTCCTGGCTTTGTCGTTTAAAGACTATTTCAGTGGTGCAGGTGCTATTGTGAATATTTCTTCTACCCGTGCTTTCCAGTCGCAGGCCAATACGGAAAGTTATACGGCAGCCAAAGGTGGAATAACGGCTCTGACTCATGCACTTGCGGTCAGTCTTTCGGGAATTGCCCGCGTGAATTCTATTGCTCCCGGTTGGATTGATACGGGAAGCTATCATGAAGAGGATTATGCGCCGGCATATACGGAAGGAGATATCATGCAGCATTCCTCGCAAAGGGTAGGAGAACCGGCTGATATAGCCCGTGCAGTGCTTTTCCTTTGTGACGAACGGAATTCCTTTATCAACGGGGAGAATATTACGATTGACGGAGGCATGAGTAAACTAATGATTTATCATAATGATTATGGTTGGGATTATCAACCGTAGAAACTATTAAATATAAAAAGAGAATAATGGAAAAAGTAATTATCAACTCGTATGAGGATTTTGAAAAGCTGGTAGGTCAGCAAATTGGGGTTTCCGATTATGTGGAACTTTCGCAGGAACGTATCAATCTGTTTGCTGATGCTACGTTGGATCATCAGTGGATACATGTAGATACGGAACGTGCTAAAACAGAGAGTCATTTCAAGACTACTATTGCGCATGGTTATCTCACTTTGTCTATGTTGCCGTATTTGTGGAACCAAATTATTGAGGTGAACAACCTGAAGATGATGGTTAATTATGGTATGGATCAGATGAAGTTCGGTCAGGCGGTATTGTCGGGACAAAGTATTCGTTTGGTTGCGAAACTGCACTCATTGACAAACTTGCGCGGTGTGGCAAAGGCTGAGATTAAATTTACGATTGAGATAAAAGACCAACCGAAGAAGGCACTTGACGGTATTGCGGTGTTCTTATATTATTTCAATTAAAATTCTTTCATTATAAATTACACGGATATTCACAGATTAAGAAGAAGAGCTTTGCTGAAGCTTCATTATTAAATCTGTGAATATCCGTGTAATTTGTGATGTATTCTTTATTTCTTCCTGATATATTCCTGCCATAAATGTCGGATAGCCGCTACCGGATGATACAACAACATTCTTGGTCCTGCCCATCTCATGATTTCTCTCATCTGTTCCCGCATCTCCGGTTTGTAACAATGTATGGTACAGAGTCGGCAAGTACCTTTCTTTTCTCCGAATGGACAACGTGACAACCGTGCATGTGCATATTCCAACACTTCCCTGCATTGCGGGCACAAAGTTTCGTTCCCCTCTTTCTTCCGGCAGTGGAGGCGAATCATTTGTTCCACGGTTTGTTTTTCCTGTTCGATGCGGGACATATTATTTTTCTCGGGCTAGTCGGACAACCTGTCTGATAAACTCAGTTTTTCCTTTTGTATAAGCATCTCTGTCATGCTCATAAACCTGTTTTAATTTCAGTTTTAACTCTCCATACTCATGAGCAAGAGCCGGATGAGATTGAAGATAGTGGCAAAAGATCGGCTCATCCCAGTCACCTGCATAGCGCACATGTAGATGATAGGCTTGCCCCCTGAATCCCTGAGAGGTATATCCTTTCATGAACATCATGTGAGGTGCAGGGTTCTCCGGTTGATGTGTATAGATATAACCTGTACTTTGAATCTTTACGATTAATTCTTCGATGTTAGTTTTTCCGTCGATCTCTAATAAAATGTCTATTGTGGGTTTAGCTATCAAATCTTTAACTGCCGTGCTTCCTATATGCCGGATGCAGACAATGTCTTTTCCGACAATGGCATGGAGTTGCTGTTCTTCCAGTTTGTATAATCTTTCCCAATCTTTCTGATGTTCGGTCAGGATGATGGGGAAGAGTTCCCATAACTCTTCATTGGACATGCTTATTAGTTCTTTCATAACGGATAATACCTGTATAGCGAAAGATGGTTATATCAGTTTTTTTGCCAGCGTTTCAGCTTCGGAAACTCTTGCTTCATCATCGCAATAGCTTCTTCTTTAGTAACTTTCTGCTCCGAGTCTTTATTGAATTCTTCTACAAACTGGGCACAATGTTCTATCATTTCATCCATGGTGCAATCTTGTGCGAATTTACCTTGCTGATAGCAGTAAGTGCAATAATCTGCGCTGAGGCTACCGTCAGCATTTGTTCCGCATACTTCATCGGATGTGAGCGGCATTCCGCAACTTTGGCAAAATTTCATTTCCATAATCTTCTTAAATTAGAGTTTGTACAAATATACATTCTTATTTTAATTGCAGCAATTTTTTCAGTAAACCTTCATTCAACAGGTGTACAGTTTCGAACTTTCCGTTATAGAATACAGCCCAATTATTAAAGATACAAGGCAGTTGTTTAGCTTTCTCCAAAGTATCTATCTCTACCAACCGGAGAGGTATTTGGTTGTTCTCGCAATAATTGTATATCTGTTCGATGCAATTGGGAATATAGGGACATTGCACACCGTAATAGATGGTCAGTTCTTTGCCCTCAATGCTCTGTTTCCGCACGTTTGATGTGAATTGCGGTTGGGTGGCGTCAAAGGAAAGAGCTAATAATTCATATTCGTCATTGATGGTATCCACTACTTTGAAGCCATATTTCAACATGAACTTCTTTTCTGATAAGAAAGGTTTCTTCTTTTTGGAAGAAAGGAGGCAGATACCGGATCTCCCTTGCGCTTTTGCGTCGTCGATGCACGATTGTAACAATTCCTTTCCGTATCCCTTTCCTTTGTAACTGCCGGATACCCACAGGCAATAGATATAGAAATAATTATCACCAGTTACGGGAACCCAGGCTTTTTCCAACGGGGCATACTCGATGAACACTTTTCCTTGCGCATCCAGTTTGCGGAAGACGTGTCCTTCTTTGATACGCTCTGCCAGCCAGTTGCGTTTATCGTTTACGCCGATTTGGTGTTTTTTGTCTGCAATGGCGCAACATAGGTGTTCGCTCATTACGTTCTCAGGGGTCAGTGTGATGAATGCCATACTTTTATTGATTTAGACGAATGGGTATATAGATTTTGGTGATTTGTTCCGATGGATCTTTCGACCATGTGACGTACTCTTCAAAAGAAAGTGCATTTCGCAATCTTTCTTTCTTTTTTGAATAAATATGAGTGTAAGCTCGAAGCAATCCTTTATAACTACCCCGATAGGTATAAACTACATACGATCCATTCTCTATCGTTAAACTACCGATGGCTCCCGACGGTTTTATCTTTTGTGATACGGAAGCGCAGGCATAGAAACGGCATCGCTTCTTTTGCGTAACCGTGGGATCGTCGAAACTGATGCCGAACCAGCGGGTAGTGGACGATTGTAATGTATGTTCTTTCAGGAAGTCGCAAAGACTTCCCCAACCGCGTTCGTAACTTTCCTCCTCTCCATACGGACCGATAATACGGATGTATGCCACATGCATGGTAGGGAGGAGCAGTACTTCCGGTTCTTGCAATCCGATTGAAGAAAGATCCTCTGCCATAGTTGTTTCTGTAGTGACGAGCGGCAATGTATTTCTGAATGCTATCGGTGAGAAACCGAAATACCGTTTGAATGCTTTGGAGAAAGATTGCGGTGTGTCGTATCCTACCTTTTCGGATAGTTCCTGAAGGGATAGATCACGTGTTTGCAGGTACATCACAGCCCTTTCCATCCTTTGGCGGGTGATATAGGCCGAGATAGTCTCTTGCAGATATGACTTGAAAAGCCGGTGAAAGTGATATACGGACATGTTCATCTCCATTGCCAGCATTTCCGAAGATAATGTCTGGTGTAAATGGGTATGAATATAATCAATAGCCTGATTGATTAATTCCTGATGTCCGTATGTCGTTTCTTCCTTCATCTGTCAGGTTTTGGCGCAAAGGTAGGCGAAACCAGCGGAAGAAGAATTATCCATTCTTGCTAATTTTGAGATAAACCATATCTTTCAGAAGCTTTCCATCTTCATACATGGGATGATCGTAGTTGTCAGTAAAAAAGTTGGGTATGCGGTGCGAGTAGGTAAATCCGCATTGTTTGTAAAAATCCTCTGTGTACGTATCTTCTGCTGTACCTACCAATAGCGTATGATAACGATCTTTGTAGTGCTCCAATAGAAATTCTATCAGCCGTTTTCCATATCCTTTTCGTTGGTAGTGGGGATAAGTGGCGATGTTCTTGATTTCATAGACTCCGTTTCCTTCATCTGTTACCACACACGCCGCCTTTAAGTCGCCGTCGTAGAGAGCATACATTTCTCCCCGTTCCAGGTAGAGATCTATCATAGACTCTTGTTCGTCGGCAAGTAGCAGTAGTTCGAGGAACTCCTTTTTGTTCTTTAAAATAGGGACGATGTTTACCATTCGTATAGATTTAGTTGTTCTTGAATCACCTCAAAGGTAGGCAATTGGTATGAGAAAGACAAATTCTGCTACCAAGTTGAAAAACATTATTCCGAAATTTGCTACTTATAATTAATTTCTGTTCTTTCGTACAGGAATTTATGGTTGCCCGATAATGGTCTATGCTTTTTAGGGAGAGCGAGTTTTCTAAGTCAATTCATTGGGGGGATAAGATTAAAAGTAGTCAACCTATGTGAGAAGACTATGTGCTCAATATCAGCAGATTGTGATTCTCAGCTATTCTCACTATATTGAGAATCTTTTCTCACCGTGATGAGTATTTATTCTCATCGCATTGAGAAGTTCTTCTCATCGTATTGAGAATACTTTCTCTTTATGTTGAGAAAATCTTCATTATAGGCATCCTGTTTCCGACTGATAAGTATTGTATTGCAAAGTAATATAGATTATGGATAAAACATCCTTTGGAGAAGAAGTATATAGCGTTGTCGCCTCCATCCCTCCGGGACGTGTGCTGACGTATGGACAGATTGCTTATCTTATAGGTAAGCCCCAGTGTTCACGTATGGTGGGGCAGGCCATGCATAACGCACCTGAGGAACAAAATCTGCCTTGCCACCGGGTAGTGAATAGTCAGGGACGACTGGCCCCTTTCTGGCCTGAACAACGGGAGTTGCTGGAAAAAGAGGGTACCGTCTTTAAGAAGAACGGATGCGTAGATATCAAGGCATCCGGTTGGGAAATACTGAAGGAGGTTATTTCTTAGCGAATATATTGATGAGCAGCGAGCAACTTGTCAGCAAGATACCTGTTCCCACCACTCCCGTCCAGCCGAACCATTGCCAGAAGGTTCCGGCAAGGAAAGTTCCGGTGGAACCGCCAATGAAATAGGTAGTCATGAAAATAGTATTGATGCGATTGGATGCCTGCGGACAAAGGGCAAATGCACTTGTCTGATTACTGAGCTGGATGCATTGCATCCCTATATCTATCAACAGAATACCGGCTATGATACCTGCATAACTATATTGTCCCGCATAGAGCACTATCCATGCGCTGATTATCAGCGAACATCCTATATAAGTAAGCCGTTTCACCCCGACCGTGTTGATGAATCTTCCGATGGAAGAAGCGGTCAGTGCCCCGGCTATGCCGCAAAGTCCCAGCATTCCTATGATATTGTTTCCCGCAAAGAAAGGCGCCTGTTCCATCTTGAAAGCCAGACAACTCCACATGGCAAGGAACGATCCGAACGAGAAACCTGCACGCAACGAAGCTATGCGGAGTTGGGGATACTTCTTGACGATGGAAAACAAGGATTTCATCAGTCCGGCATAACTTCCCTGATAATTGGAAGGAAGGTCCGGGAGTATCCTTATTATGATAAGCAAACAAACGACCATCAATCCCGCGGCAATAAAGTAGATAAACCGCCAGCCCATGTATTCGCCTACAATGCCGCTCACTACGCGCGAAGCAAGAATACCCGTCAGTAGTCCCGAAAGGATAATACCTACATTCTTTCCTTTGGTTTCGGGAGTGGAATATTGTGCCGCAAGGGGCATGAATATCTGGGGAATAACTGAACAGGCACCTGTCAGCAGAGAAGCGAACAGTATCAGGTGGATATTGGGAGCTAAAGCAATGGTGAGCAGTGAGACTACCAGAATGGAAATATTTACGAGGATAATATTTCTTCTGCGGTATAAATCGCCCAGTGGAATGATGAACAATAGTCCGATGGCATATCCTATCTGCGAGCACATGGCTATCAGATTGGCGGTGAACTCACTGATGTTCAGGTCACGGCTGATACGGTTCAGTAGTGGTTGGTTGTAGTATATGTTGGCTACCGTTACGCCTGAGATGATGGCCAGCGTCCAAAGCAGGGACGAGGGTACTCCTTGATTTTCTTTTAGTTCCAATTTCATGCCGCAAAGGTAGTAATTTCATGAAAAAGAAACATGCATAATGATCAATGATTCATATACAGAGGCATCAGGCGATGGTAGGCTTTCAGATATTTCCTGAGTCTGGTGACTTCTTTTTCTCCGATGCAGGGCATGCGGCGCACATCCATATTATCCGTCAGGTCGTGAATCTTAACGGCAACGGCTATGGGATTGGAGGCACATCTTTCGACGTATTCTTCGTAATCTTCTTCATCGGAGGTCTTTGTGACACACCGCACGGCTTCAATGATTTCGGCAGAGAATCCTTCCTTTTCCAGGTCTTCGAATGTCCATTCCGTATCTTCTACAACGTCGTGTAGAATACCGACAATCCTTTCTTTCAGATTCCGTCCCATATTCATTACGCGGATGGGATGATGCAGATATTCCTGTCCGTATTTGTCTTTTTGTCCTTTGTGAGCTTCGGTAGCAATAGCGATGGCATGTGAGAGAAGATGATTGTCCATAAGATTTTTTTTAGAATTGTTCGATACAAAGTTACTGAAATCTGTTATTAAATATAAGAGAGGCTTATTATTAAAATTGTATATTAACCCAATAAATGAAACAGATTATGAATATAGAACATTTTCCTGAGAAAAAAGTTTTTCAGACCGTAGTCGATGGAGAGACTGCCCGCCTGATGTATCATGTAGCTGACGGTGCTTTAGATGTGCGCCACACGATTGTACCCGGTGAAATAGGTGGTAGGGGAATTGCCTCTGCTTTAGTAAAGGCAGCCTATGATTATGCATTGGCTAATGAACTGGTGCCTGTGGCAACCTGTTCCTATGCCGTGAAGTGGCTGGAAAGGCATCCTGAATATAATGGAAAGACGGGAAAGGATTATGCGGGAGAGGGGACTTGTGCATTATAGAAACTCCTTAAAACATTGAGTAGTCCATATATTATCTATTGTGACTACTCAATGTTTATTCACTTAATTATTCTGATTGATAAGGTTTATCACGACCTTTACCATTATATCTTTTTCTTCTGTTCTGCTTTCTGCAATCATTAATGTAAGGGCGACTAATGTGTTGTTGCTTATTAACCGGGAACCATCAGGTTTATATAAAATTCTGTTTTTCTCGAGAAACCATAGGAAGAGAAAAGCAGCAATGCGTTTGTTTCCATCATTTCGAGATTGTAATATTCTACCTGCCGGGTAACGCTTCTTTCACCCTCTTGTTGAACTGTCGCAAATTTTGCGACAGTTGGAATTTCTTTTAGTTCTTCCTTTAGTGCATTAGTGATATGCTTGCCAATAGTTTTTACATCACGGTCAAACAGTTCAGCCATTTGTTGGCGATTAATCCATACCGTTTCATTTTCCAGTCTCACATCTATCAAAGTTTGTCCATCCTTAGTCTGGTAGATGATAATATTTCCTTTGTCGTTCATTTTTTATTCTTTTTAAATACGAATTTGTAAAGGTAAGCATTTTCTTCTTTGCTGCCTTCGGATTTTTCTCTATCTTGCTTCCGTTTTCAATCATTCACTAAAGAAAACTGAATATGAAGAAATATATAGGAGCGCACGTAAGTGCGAGTGGGGGAGTTGAGATAGCTCCTGTTAATGCGCATGAGATAGGTGCGGATGCATTTGCTTTGTTTACAAAAAACCAACGGCAATGGGTGGCCAAACCTCTGACCGAAGAAAGTATTCGCGGATTTAAAGACAATTGTGAGAAATTCTCTTTTGATGCCCGCTATATCCTGCCTCATGATAGTTATTTAATCAATCTGGGACATCCTGAAGAAGAAGGACTGGAGAAAAGCCGTGCTGCATTTCTGGATGAAATGCAACGTTGTGAGCAATTGGGTCTGAAGCTTCTGAATTTCCATCCGGGCAGTCATCTGAATAAGATTTCAATAGAGGAATGTCTGGATAGGGTGGCAGAATCTATCAATATCACATTGAGTAAAACGAAAGGAGTGACTGCTGTTATTGAGAATACAGCCGGACAAGGAAGTAATGTTGGTAATGAGTTTTGGCAACTAAAGCATATCATTGATCGTGTGGATGATAAATCCCGTGTAGGTGTATGCTTGGATACTTGTCATACTTACTCGGCAGGATACGATATCGTAAAGGAATATGATAAAGTGTTTCAGGAGTTTGATGAAGTCGTCGGTTTTAACTATTTGCGGGGTATCCACCTGAATGATACTAAGAAAGAATTGGGTAGCCATGTAGACCGCCATGACAGCATAGGGAAAGGTTTGTTAGGCATAGACTTCTTTAAGCGTTTTATGAAAGATGAACGGTTTAATGATATGCCTGTTATTCTTGAAACGCCGGATGAGAGCTTATGGGCGGACGAGATAAAGTTGTTACGTAGCTTCGAAGAATAGATACGCGGACGACGCGGACTAAAACGGACGAACACGGACTTCTTATTGTGAATTAAGAAAATCCGTGTTCGTCCGTTTTAGTCCGCGTCGTCCGCGTATCCTTATTGATTTACCTTTACATTATTCCATTCAGATGACGGGATAATCGACTTGTCATACTCACCATCTTTCGCTTTAATATTCAGATTCTCAAATTTGAAATTCGTCAGTTTGTACTGCTCGGATGCACTTACGTTGAAAAATACGTCACATTCAAAGTCTATATTACGCATTGTTACATGGTCCGAGTAAGACATCGGAATATCTTTACGGTCTTTCAGATCAAAGAACTGAGTCCATGGTTTGATGTATAGGAAGCTTTTGGCATTTCCTTTAATATCCTCCACAAGGATATATTCATAATTTTGGGGAGTATCGGCACGCATCTTCAACCACAACAGACGGCTTGCCTGATTGATGGTACAACGACGGAGAATAATATTGCGGTTATGGATAGACTCGCTACCGCAAGTCAGTGCACTATGGCAGAAACCGTACGTACAATTTTCTATAATAATATTAGTGTTACTTCCGTTGTTAGAATCCTTATCAGCCCAAGGGCCTTTTCCACCTTTAAGAGCAATAGCATCATCGTTTACAGAAAGGTAGCAGTTCTTAACCAACACATTATTGCATACATCAATATCTATGGCATCCGTGCTGGGTGCCTTAACAGGAGCAGCCGGAGAGAAAATATATAGGCCTAATAGCTTCACATTGTTACATTTGTAAATGTGTGTCGTCCAGAAAGGAGAGTTGATGAGGCGTACACCGGAAAGCTGTACATCATTGCTATTGGAAATGTGCACCAGGCGCGGACGCAACTCATCCATATTCGTGCATTTCGGAATAACGGTGCGGCGCAACCAGAAAGATTTCCAATAGCGTAGTCCGTTGCCATTGATGGTTCCCTTACCGGAAATGGTGAAACCATCTACTTTGTCGGCATTCACCAGTGCGGCAAAGTATTTAAGTGATTGCCCCTCTATACGGGTATTGATTATAGGGAAGTTGCTGATATCATCGCTACCCTTCAAAACAGCTCCTTCTTCCAGGTAAAGGTGTGTTTTGGGCTTGAAAAAGAGTGCACCGCTCAGATAGGTACCTTTCGGGATGATGATCACACCGCCACCTTTGGATGATACCTGGTCGATAACCGCCTGAATTTTCTCTGTTTGAAGTAAGGTGCTGTCATTCACCACACCATGATCAGTAATCTTATATTTACCGCCAAGGGTTTCGATATTTACAATTTCGTTCTGTCTGAACCAGTCGGGAATAAGGGTACCATCGGGGAATTTCTCTTGTGCAAAAGATGGTAGGCAGAAAAGCAAACTACATACTAAAGTTACGAATTTCATGGTCTTTATCATTAATTGAGTTAATAGTGTCTGATCGGATAGATTTATCCGTTTGCAAAAATAGGGATTAAAATCTACATGCTGCTTATGCGGATAAGCCCATTTCCTAAGTTATTTGTTGGTTTATATAGGCTTTTTGATTCTTTCTTTCCATACAGAAAGGAAGTTAACTCGTCAACTTTTCCTCTATCCGAGCTTTTGGAAAAAGCAATAATCAGAAGTCTGCTTTTTTCGTAATACACATGGGCTGCCCGTTGATGGGATGGGTGAACTCTATGGATTCAGCGTGCAGATAGAGCCTTTTGTCTTTCTTTCCATAAAGCTCGTCGCCTATGATAGGGCAATGCAGTCCTGACGGATGTGCCGCATGCACGCGAAGTTGGTGAGTACGTCCAGTATGGGGATAAAGAGCTATACGTGTATATTTATCTGTACGTTCGAGAACCTGATAATAAGTGATGGCAGGCTTGCCATATTGTGTGTTTACCATTTGCCGGGGACGGTCCAATGGATTGGGGCAAAGCGGTAGTTCAATAGTGCCCTCATCTTCCGGGACGACGCCATTGAGCAAGGCTATGTACTTCTTCCGGATACTACGATTCTTGAATTGTGCCTGTAAGTGTTGGTGCGTCTTCTTATCTTTGGCAATGATTAAAAGTCCCGATGTAGCCATATCCAGCCGATGTACGATCATGGGACCATCTGCTTCCGGATAAGCCTTTCTTGCCAGGTCATATATAGACGTCTGTCTCTCTTTTCCGGGTACTGAAAGCATTCCGGCAGGCTTATTAATAATCAATAGCCATTGGTCTTCATAAACTATATTCAATTTTTCATTACCTTGTTCCGCCTCCTGTTGCATGGGATTTGCTTCTACCTCCAATCCCTGCAACATGTGCCGGAGAATTGGTTCGCATTTACCCTTACAGGCTGGATAGTAATAACCGTGATGCCGTATTTCGTTTTTGGGAGAATTACCCCACCAGAATTCGGCCATGGCTATCGGTTTCCAATGATGCAAATAAGCTTGTTGTAACAATTTAGGAGCGGCACATTCACCTGCACCGGCGGGAGGAGTCTTATGTACGGTTTGCTCGAATATGTCGCGTAAAGTTTTCACTTCTCCCCGGTAGTTCAACATTCTGAATTGTTCGAATAGTTGTTGTTGCAAGGCGGCAGAGCGGACTTTACGTTCTGCTTTCAGCTCCTGTATTTGTTTTTCCCAATTACCAGCTTCTACCTGCAAGGAGGCTATCTTATCTTTCCAGGAACGTTCCAGCCGCTTATATTCTGCCTTCTGGAACTGGCTCTCTCGTATCAGATCTGCTTCTTCCTTTGCATCAAGCTGACCTGTCTTTCTGAGCAATTCTCTTTTATCTTTTGCTTCTTTCAATTGTATCTTGGCAATTGACAATGCATCTTGTGCAGATTGGGTGGTTTGGGTAAGATTTGATCGTAGGTCAATATATTTCTTATCCTCTTCCAACCGGTGGATACGACGGTTGATAGCGGATATGTTTTCTTCTTCTATTTTGAAGAAGCCTTGAGGTTGCAATAAATCGTACACGGGAGGTACAAAATACGGATGTATATTCTTCCCGGCTAATATGCCCGAAAAGGAGGTTAAATAACCTATGCTTCCATCTTCGGTTTGCACAATCAGCACTCCGAACATTTTCCCCTGGCTTAATTCCTCTTGCCAGCCGCTTTGCTTGCTGAGGTAGTGTTGTACCTCTTCCGCCGCCATTACACACAATGGATGAGGAGTATAACAGAAAGGGTAAGTAAACCTTTCCGGAAGTGGAATATCGCTGATTGAAGTAGTAAAACGGTGCAACATAATGGTGCAAAGATACTACATTCTTTGGGTATCTGTGAAGTTATCCGGCAGAAAAGAATTCCTCGCTTTCATTATGATAGGGTAGGAGGAAAGTGAACCGGCTTCCTTTTCCAATCTCTGAAGCCACACTAATCTTCCCACCGAGTTTTTCCGCGATTACCATGCTGATAGAAAGTCCCAGACCCGTGCCTTGAACAAATTCATCTTGTTTGTAGAAGCGTTCGAATATCATTCGTTGCTCTTCTTTCGGAATACCTTTGCCGGTATCTTCTACGTAAATGGAGACTTCGTATGTTGAAAAATCAATTTCATAGCCCAGTTTGATGTATCCTGATTTGGTAAACTTAGTGGCATTATTCAGGAAATTAGTCATTATCTGGCTGAGGCGGTTCACGTCCGTATTGATGAAGAATGCGGCATCGGGCACTTCTTTGATGAACTCTATTTCCTTGGGTATCAATAAGGAATGTGTCAAATACATACTATCCACCCAATTATTCAGATTACACGTTGAATAGGAGAAGGTCATGTTGCCCGATTCGATACGGGAGAGTTCCAGTATATCATTGATGAGTTTCAGAAGCAATTCGCAATTCGTGTTGATCGTATTGATGAAGTCAGCTTTCTCTTCATCGGGGAGGTCGTCTTCGCTGACAAGTAAGTTGGAGAACCCCACAATTGCATTCAGTGGAGTACGTATTTCATGGCTCATATTGGCGAGGAAAGATTGCTTCAGTTCTGCCTCTATCGCCAGGTCTTTTGCTCTCATGAGTTCCTCTTCTTTGTCCTTGAAGTGTTGCACATTGGTGATTAAGCCTATAATGGAGGCTGTTTCCGCCATTGCTTCCGTGGGATTGACATAACGGAGTTCATACCAGATATACCCTTTACCATTAAAGTTGCACCGGCATTGGGTGTGCGTTTTGGAATCCGGTTGGTTTTTTACATGATAAAACGTGTTCAACACATCCACTCTGTCTTCCGGATGTATCGCTTCGGCCATTTCTTGTAGGGTGAAGGCACGGAAAGGCATATCCAGATGCTCAAAGAATTCTTTATCACAGATGAAAGCATTTGTTTTCTCTATGTATTTCCAGGCATAGATGTTGCTCTTTTCGAGTGATAGCGATAATAATTCCTTTTCCCTGGTTAGTTCCCTTTGGGCGGTGCGCTTTCTTTTAGACTCTCTGACATAGAGAAGTAGCGGATAGATGATGAAAAAGCAAATGGAAGAGAGAGCCAGAACAATGATACAAATAAAAAGAGGCTTGTACTTGGCTTGGAAAGGTATCTTGATTACAATATAATCTTGTGGATGTTCTTCAACTTCAACATTGGTTTCTGTTTTCTGAATATCTTGGGATTCAGCGTACTGGGGTTCTACCGCATGCATCTTTGTAAATAGGACAAAGAAGATCAGAATAATCGAAACTCTTTTCAGTAGCTGATAGCGTTTTTTCATAGCTGAAGAATAACTCATTTTGCAAATGTACATGAATATTTTTAATTCTTGCACAAATAAATAAAAATGTGAGAATTAACTCGTTTTATGTCCGAATAGCAGATTCTGTTCATCTTAAAAAAAGACTATTTTAATGTAAATCTTATTTTTTTATTTTATATACTGATTTTTCGCAATTCACGGCTTAGCCAGATAGTAACATTGGTGGTCGTATAAATGTCCATCGTAGGTTAACTCGGCCTGATGGAGAGTGCCTTCATAAATAAAACCGTGGCGTTTCAAAACCTGTTGTGAGCGCTCGTTATGAGGATAGCAATTTGCGGTGATGAGGCTTAGTTGGAGGGTGTTGAATCCGTAATCGAGAACAGATTGCACCGCTTCCGTCATATAGCCCTTTCCCCAATGGGATTCATCGAGCCAGTATCCCAGCATGCGTGCTTGCGGGTTTTCGCGCTTGGGATCTGGGATGATACCGACTGAACCGATCAAACGTCCGTCTTCTTTTAGGATGATAGCCCATATCCCGGACTGGGATATAAATACGGAACGAAGGATTTCTTGTGATTCTTCTAAGGATCCGTGAGGTTTCCAGCCGGCATTGTTCCCTATATTCGGATTCTGGCAACATTTAAAGAAGGCTTCCACATCACTTTCCCGGAAAGGGCGTAATAGTAGCCGTTCCGTTTCAATCGGAGCATCCGGTTCATTACCGGTTTCTTCCTTCCTGTATACACATTCCACTCGATTGCCATCCGGATCGAGTATGACGCTTTCGAAATATCCATCGCCCGAAGTCCGCGGTTCGCCGGCTATGGTATACCCATCGCTACGGAGTTGTTCGGTAGTGCGGAGAACGTCTTCTTTGCTTTGGAAAGAGAGAGCAAAGTGCGTGAGTCCCAACTTGTTCTCTTCTATCGGAGTGTTTTGCACATCTGTGCGGCTCATTAATTCTAATGCCGCGCCATCATCAAAATAGATGAAATAGGACTCGAAACCCTTTTTCGGATTGATGTATTTTTCATTGCTTGTTCCGTTAAAGTAGCGGATATAAAACTCTCTCAATTCTTCCAGGCGAAAAGTCCAGATGGCGATATGATGTATTTTCATGCGATATAATAGTTTGAATATCTGTTCTTTGTAGTTAATTAAAAACTACTTTTTATGCAAATATAATGATTATTCCTTATAAAAGCCTACCTTTGCGCCCTAATTAAAAGAAATGATGACATTTAAACAGATGAATATTTCGGAGCCGGTGTGCCGTGCGCTCCTTGAAAAAAACTATTCTACTCCTACTCTTATACAAGAACAAGCCATACCGGAAGCCCTGACTGGGCGTGATCTATTAGGACTGGCTCAAACCGGAACCGGTAAAACGGCGGCATTTGCCATACCTATCATAGAACAATTGCTTGCCGACCCCACATCTCAGCAGAAAGGTGCTCCACGTAAGATTCGTGCTCTTATCCTTACTCCAACGCGTGAGTTGGCAATTCAGATTGATGAATCGCTGGCAGACTATACACGATATACCACGTTGCGCCATACCGTTATTTTCGGTGGGGTAAAGCAGAAGTCGCAAACCGATGAATTGCGTGCCGGAACAGATATCCTGACGGCTACTCCCGGTCGTTTGCTCGATCTGATGTCACAAGGATTTATCCGCCTCGACCATGTGCGGCACTTCGTGCTTGACGAAGCTGACCGTATGCTCGATATGGGATTCATTCACGATGTGAAGCGCTTGTTGCCTAAGCTCCCATCCAAGAAGCAAACCTTGTTCTTTTCGGCTACCATGCCTGATAGTATTGACCGCCTGGCTAAAAGTTTATTGCGCAATCCGGCGAGGGTGGAAGTCACTCCGGCATCCAGCGTAGTGGAAATAATCAGTCAGTCAGTCTATCGTGTAGAAAAGCCTCAGAAGAAGGAATTGCTGGCACAACTATTACTCGGAGAGGCCGGACATCAGGTACTTGTATTTTCGCGTACCAAACATGGGGCGGATAATATAGCGCGCTATTTATCACGTCGTGGCATCACTTGTGAAAGTATCCATGGAGATAAGTCGCAAAATTCCCGCCAGCGTGCATTGAGTAATTTCAAGGAAGGTCGTTCCAATGTAATTATCGCTACGGATATTGCGGCACGCGGTATTGATATCAAAGGTTTGGATTTGGTTCTCAACTACGATTTGCCCGATGTACCGGAAACTTATGTCCATCGTATCGGACGTACGGGACGTGCGGGTTGCGAGGGACGTGCCATTGCCTTTTGTTCGGGCGAAGAAGTGCCGATGTTGCGTGAAATAGAGAAACTTACAGGTATCAAACTGGAGCAACGGAAACATGATTTACCGCCTTTGGAGGAGACGAAAACAGCTCCGGTTGTCAATGTTGCACGAAAGGTACAAGCGAAAGCACCGGCAGATAAGCAACAAGGCAAGCAGAACAATAAGAGGCGGGAGAACAGAAAGCCTGCCGAACCCTTGAAGAATGCTCAGCAAGCAACGGTTGTTGCTGAAAAGCCCAAACGTCATAATCGTCCGGCGAAACCGAAATTGGTCCGCGAACCGCAACAAAAGCAATCGGCGGATAAACCGGAGCAAGCATCCAGTCGTTCGGCAAAGTTGCGTTCGCGTTATGAAAATTATGAATGATTGGCTATAGTTTATCTAACGATTAAAGGTTTCCATTGGTGGAGTTGGTTTATTCTGGGAAAGAAATGAACTAAATGCTGATAATAATTTAGGCGCGGATTACGCGGATTACACGGATTTTTTTCTGTAGTACAATGTTGTAGTGCAGCCTTTAATCCGTGTAATCCGCGTAATCCGCGCCTAAAATTATATTCATAACCCGAAAGAAAGAAATAGCTTTCGCCAACGGATTAAAGTTGTATTTCTTAATAAATAAACTTGTAAAACAAATTGGTTTTTATGTTCCTTGTTTTGTTCGAAAAGAAGAAAAATGGTGATAGTTAAGTACATAGAAAATCTTTTTTATTCTTTTTAAAGTTTGTATATTAGCGCCTTGAAGATACTCGAAAATGTATTTTATTTTTGTTTTAAGTGTCTCTAACCCTAAGGTGTAAAAAGTAATATGATCGAAAAGAACAAGAGTTTAAGTGTATTTCTCCTTCATTTCTTAGAGCGTTTAAATGGATGTGAATCCATTGAAAAGAAAATCACGGAATCATTGACGGATATTTGTACTTTCTATAAGTTTAAAAAAGGATTTGTCTATCAGACCGATGGTTTTCGCTATTTCTTCCTGAAAGAAACCATTGGAAATGAAGACCATTCTCTGAAGCCTCGCTTTGAGATGAGTGAAATGACCAAAATGCATTCCGATCGTATGAAGGTCAAGAACCGTCCTTTTTATGCCAGTAGAAACGATGACAATTCCTTAGTCGATATTGACGTTCTTGATTTTCATAAAACGGACTCCTTGCTGGTCCGTCAATTTGAAGATAGTGAAGGAAAGATTATCGGGTTTATTGGATTTGCGGGTAGGGAGGATACAACTCCTTTCACGGATGAGGAATTGCAAACCATTCATCTATTGCTGGGTTCGCTTTCTAAAGAAATAGCCGTTCGTGAATATAAAGAACGGGAAGTGCGGGCAAGCAATACGCTGGGTAGCATCATGAACAATATGGGAGTCGACATTTATGTGAACTCTTTTGATTCTCATGATATGTTGTATGCCAATGCGTCTATGGCGGCTCCGTATGGTGGCATTAAGCATTTTGAAGGAAAGAAGTGCTGGCAGGCCCTTTATACCGATAAAACGGGCGAATGTGAGTTTTGTCCTAAAAGACACCTGATCGACGAAAACGGTCTACCTACTAAAGTTTACTCCTGGGATTACCAACGCCCGTTCGATCAATGTTGGTTTCGTGTATTCAGTGCGGCATTTCCTTGGATAGACGGGCAGATGGCACATGTCATTACCAGCGTCGATATTGATCATCAGAAAAAGATAGAAGAAGAATTGATAATAGCCAAGGATAAGGCCGAAAATCTGGATCGCTTGAAGTCCGCCTTTCTGGCTAACATGAGTCATGAGATTCGTACTCCGTTGAATTCCATAGTTGGTTTCGCAAGTATGCTTGTTGAGGAGGAAGATAAAGAAGAGCGTCAGGGCTATATTGAAATCATGCAAGAGAATACGGAATTGCTCTTACAATTGATATCCGACATTCTCGATTTATCCAAGATAGAGGCGGGAACGCTCGATTTCAACATGGGATATTTGAATATCAGGGACTTCTGTGAAGATATATTGCGTGGTTATGAAATTAAGGAAGATAAGCCTGTACCGGTTGTGCTGGCTTCCGGTCTGCCCGATTATCGTATCTATACGGATAAGAAACGTCTGATGCAGGTCATCACCAACTTTATAAATAATGCTCTGAAATTCACCAGTAAGGGGCAGATCACTCTGGAGTACCATTTTAAAGAGGGTACCAATGAAATAGAGTTCTCGGTTACGGATACGGGTATCGGCATCGCACCGGATGCGGTGGGGCAGGTTTTCGACCGATTTGTGAAACTGAACACATTCTCCAAGGGCACCGGCTTAGGGTTGTCCATCTGCCGGAGTATCGTGGAGCACCTTGGTGGTACGATTGGCGCCGAATCGGAAGTAGGGGTCGGGAGTCGTTTCTGGTTTACGCATCCTTGCGCGGAATCGGCCTGATTATGGAGTAGTCTATTATTTATAAACTAAATTTATAAGCTAATGAGAAACAAAACGTGGAAGTATCTGGTTGTTACATCTGCAATATTCGTGTTATCAGCTTGTGGCGGAGGCACAAAAAAGCAAGTAAATGAGGATGTAAGTATGGATAGTGTAAATGGGGTGTGCGATGGCCTGAAGACATTGGAACTGGATGAAGTGAAAGTTACCTGGATACAGGATAATGCGAAAGAGCGCCTGATGGAAAGAACGCTTTTCGCGGATGCTGACGATAGTCTGATAGAGAGTTTGAAACTACAAAGCGGAATACCTTCGTCCATGAGTGCTTTTCTGGTAGAAACGGGTGGAATCCGAATCCTGTTCGATACGGGTATGGGAGCACCGGATAGCCGTTTGCTATCGGGCTTGGCTTCTTTGGGAGTTACCCCTTCCGATATTAAATATTTGTATCTCACCCATTTCCATGGCGATCACATCGGTGGAATGATGAGAGGGGATAGTGTTGTGTTTCCTGATGCTGAAGTGTATGCATCGAAAGTGGAATATGATGCCTGGCTCAAGATGCCTGCCGACAGGAATGCGCAAGTGTTGAAAACGATGAATGCTTATAAAGACCGTTTGCATCTGTTTGAGTTCGGAGAAACATTGCCGGGCAATGTCGTTGCGATGAATGCTGAGGGACATACTCCCGGGCATACCGTGTTCCAGGCGAACAAATTGTTGGTGATTGCCGATCTTATCCATGGAGCTGCCCTTCAGTTAGAGCATCCCGAAATCTGCGCTACGTATGATATGGATAGGGAGAAGGCGGTGAAATCACGTAAGTATTTCCTTCAATATGCCAAAGACAATGGTTTGACGATGGCAGGTATGCATTTGCCGGCTCCGGCATTCAAATAGTATTTTCCAAATTGGTATTAACAGGGGGTGTTTCTTCACCCTCTTTTGATTTTTCCAAAGTTTTCGGACGCTTCATAGGCGAGGGCTTCTTTCCGTATTTACGTTCTTTTTCCCAAGCGGCTTTCCGGGCTTGGTATGCTTCGTATTGTTTTTCTAAATAATTGTCGGCCATAATGTAATCGTTTAAAATAAAGATGCTTATCGTTGGGTAGGCAATGAGAACTCTTGCCAGTCGTACTCCTGTCCGGTTTCATCGGCTACGGCAACGCGTATGATGACTTCTCCCGTCTTTATCCGTTCTCCGGCATTGATGCTGGCGGTATATTTCACACCTTCATGAGGCTTAATCTGCTCTATCATGACCGAGGGTGAAATATAGATACGCTTCATGCCCGTGATTTCGGCCACTACCGGTACTACGTTGAAAGCTGTTCTGTTTCCTTCGTTTATGATTTCGAAGATCACTTTACAATTTTCGCCTGAGTTGATTGTATGGTCGCGATTGGCGTCAATGAAACGTATATTATGTATTCTCAGATTTTCGATAGCTGATGAATATTGGGGTTGGGGTCTGGAAGGTTGAGTCCTTTCTACCCGGTAGCTATATTCTTCTGTCTGCTTGGGGGCGGTAGCGGCATTTGCGATGGCTGCTCCGGCGATGGTTCCGACGATGGTACCAATGGCGGAACCCCGGTAGCCACCTCTCCATCCCCTATTACTTTCGCCAATGAGGCCTCCGATGGCGCCTCCCACATTTCCTCCGATGGATGCTCCGGCCAACACCGCGCCCGGGTCACCTGCCGCCATACGATTAGTGCTACATCCGCTACATAGCATGGCTAATGCTAATATTCCTATGAAATACGTAGTAATTCGTTTCTTCATATCTGAATCCTTTAACACCTGCTTGATAACCGTTGATTTGCCTATCTGACGAGTACCCATTACGACTTGAATGAACTTTCGCTGTTCTTTAAGCCGATTCATAATTACTTGATATTCTGATCTTTTATACATAGGGTTACATTTTACTCAGTGCACTAAGTGTTTTTACTCAATACAAAGATAACAAATATATTAAATTAATAATCATGTGTTTACGAAGAAAATCCGATTTTTGCAATTAGACAAGTGTTCTGTAATACCTATGTGATCAGCGCAACTTGTGAGAACCAGATAGTTGGAAAGGTGAATTTTGGGAACAAAAGTTCTTTAGAATATTGTGGATTTGGAGGATATAGCCTATTTTTACGAGAAATAAAATGCAAGATTGGCTATGAGTACTTTTCGTTCCATAGAAGAATTAGTGAAGAGTCTTGAACGCGAGAAAGAGCTACTGAAAGAAATGTTTGCCAAACGGAAGTCGCTTTCGTTTCGTTATGATTATGCGCTTGAGATGACAGAGTATAAAGAAGAGCGTGTTCGTTATCTGATTGATTACGGTGTAATACGTGACACGGGCGACTTTCTAGAAATGGAAGATCTTTATCTGAAGTTCTTTGAAGACGTGTTGGAAGTGAATGAGGAAATCAATGTATCTTTTGTACAGGATTATCTTACACGCCTCAATGAAAATATAGATTATTATCTGAAAGAGAATAATGAAAAGCGCAAGTACAATTATCAGCGTGAAGTGAAACACTGTCTGAAAAACATTGCTCTTACCACTGTCCGTAATGTAATGGACCTGAAAAGGAACATGGATAATACTTACAAGAATGAACCCAACTACCAAATAAAAAAAGCAAAGTTGATGAGATTAAGCGAAAAGCTCAAGAACATCTCTTTGCTAATAACTAAAAGTGAGGAGCTGATTGATAACCAGCAACCGGTCTTTTTCCGCATAGCCATGGATGTGCAAATGCGGAATGTGGTGAGCGACGTCAAACTGCAATTGAACGATTCTTATCATAACCTGCTCGAAATTCACCGGCAGATTGTCCATTACCTGAACTTGATAGACTATCAGAACCGTATCTTTGAGAAAATAAGGAAGCTGAAGTATCTGAAAGACCAGTTCCTATTGGAAGAGAACACGACTATTCGACAAGTGGTTTCGCAACGTCATCCGTTATGGATGGAACCTCAGACAAACTACCGCATAAAGTTATCAATAGATTATCTGCGAACTTCGGATGAGGCTTTCCAAGCCGTCAGGAAGTTGCTGGCACAGCAAAAGAACAGGAAGCACGGTCCGAAAAATCTGGCTGAGGCTATCCCGGAAGGATATCTGGATAATCAGTCACAACGGATTGACGCGATAAACTTGCGGGAAGTGTACAATGCTTTTACGGCATCCGGGATGCATCTGTTTGGTTTCGTGATGAACTATTGTTTTCGCAAAGAAGTATCCCGGGGAGATAAACTGATTTATTTTTGTCAGTTGGCTTCCCAATATGCTGATGAACTCAATTTTATGGAAAGCTATGAGTGCTCGGGCGATGTGGAATATCCTTTGATTTACGTCAAATAAAACTTTTTGAACATGAAATATACCGAAGAGATTTTCAATATACTTAGTAAAGGAGGGTTTATTTCCTCGAACAGTATTTCCACTCAGGTGAAGCGTTACTATGATGCTATTGAAGAAGAATTGCCCGATTATTATGAATATTATCGGGGAATCGGACTTTATCTGGAAGGGGGAGACGGTTACTATCATTTTACGCGTAAAGAGGCGAAAGTAGATTTGGAGCGTAAATTGGAAGCTACCTTGAAATGGATTGATTATATGAGTTTCTTGAAAACCTATCATTCGGCTTTTGGTCCTGGATTCCTGTTTCGCGCTGCTGATATTGAAATTCAGATCGGTTGTGATATGGAGCTGAAGGAGAAAGCTTCCAAATTGTTCTCCGACAAAAAGAAACATGAGGAAGTAGTGGCTAAATTGATTAGTGAACTGGAAAAGATGGGATTCATAGAAAAGGAAAATGAAGTGGACGGGACATATAAAGTGTTGACTGCTTTCCATTATATGGAAGAATTGATTGATTGTATCACTATATCGGAGGAGGTGCAAGATGAGATACCTGAATAAGATTGTTTTTCTGAACAGTGCCCATATTCCTTATGCAGAGGTGAAACTGGATGGCAATGTACATTTCATTGGTACGCAGGGAGTGGGGAAGAGTACATTGCTCCGTGCTTTGCTGTTTTTCTACAATGCTGATAAACTTAAGCTCGGCATCCCCAAGGAGAAGAAGAGTTTTGACACGTTCTACTTCCCATATTCTAATTCTTACATCGTCTATGAGGTAATGCGTGAGAATGGAGCCTATTGTGTAGTGGCTGCCAAGTCGCAAGGAAGAGTGGCTTTCCGTTTTGTAGATGCTTCGTTTGAGAGGGATTGGTTTATCAATGAACATAATGAGGTGTATCCGGAGTGGGGGCGTATCCGTGAACGCATCGGTGGAAAACGCCAGATTACCTCGCAAATCACCGTTTATGAGATGTATCGTGATATTATCTTCGGCAACAACCGTAAGCAGGACATGACTCCTTACCGGAAATTCGCCATCGTGGAAAGTGCCAAGTACCAGAATATTCCGCGTACCATACAGAATGTCTTCCTCAACTCTAAGCTGGATGCCGATTTTATAAAAGATACCATTATCCGTTCCATGACTGATGAAGAGGTTTTTGTTGACTTGAGTTTTTATCGAAGCCAGATAAAAGAGTTTGAGCAGGAATATAATGACGTGATGCTCTGGTTTACCAAAAACAAGAATGGTGAGATTCCCGTGCGGAAGATAGCGGATAAAGTGATAAATTCGTATCGTGACTTGATTTATTCCCACAAACAGATAGATGAGGAACGTGCTGAGTTGAACTATGCAGAGAAACGGGCGTTGCAGGAAATCCCTCATATCAGAGAGAAGATAAACAAAACGGAGACTGAACGTGAACGGGCTATTCGGCTGATTGATGAATTGAGAGAGAAATATAATAAGGAAAGAGATGCTCTCATTAGTGGTATGGGCGGTATTGAAACGCAGTTGAAACAGGTGCGTGAGAAACGGCTGTATTATGAACAAATCAATATAGAGGAAATCATAAAGCGGGTGGCACAGGAGGAATTGCAAAACGGAGAACTAGCACGCATTTCGACTATGAAGGAAGAACTGACACGGGCCTATCAGGATGTGTTGTCTAAATACGGCTCGTTGTTTAAGAATTTGGATGCTGATTTGAGTTTGTTCGAAAACAGCAGACAGGCTCAGATTCTTGAGAAGAGATCATCTGTTTCCGGACGTCAGGAGAAAGCTATGGCGCAGTCTCGTTCCGAAGAGGATAAAGTGCGAACGGCATCTGAGGAAAAGCTGCAAATGGTGGAGCAACGATTGGCACAACTGCGTGGCGAGGAGATGCAGGTGAAATTGAGGCAGCAGAAAGCGCTTCATGAAGAACACTATAAGAAAGAAATCTCAGATTGTGAAGCTGGCATTGATGAATTGCGCAGAAGGGATAAGGAACTGGATTTGCAGATACGCCGGCAGCAAATGGATATTGGTCAACAGAGGAATGAATGTGAGCTAAAACGCAAAGAACTGGAGATGGCGGCTCAGAGGAGTATGGATGTAGTACGTAGGGAAAAGGCGGATGTTGAAGAACAGTTGCGGGTACTAGATGCATTGATAGAGAAGCGGAAAGGTTCTTTTTGCGATTGGTTGGAACAGCATAATCCCGGCTGGCAAGAAACGATAGGTAAAGTGGCGGATGAGGAGTCAGTGCTATACAGTCATGAATTGAATCCCCGTTTGGCGGATGATGCTGGAACTCTGTTCGGTGTTTCATTGAACTTGTCGGCCATTGACCGGAGCATACGTACTCCCGAAGAGATAAAACAGGAACGGGCAGCGAAGCAGGTAGTTTATCAGGATTATTGCAATCAACTGACACGGTTGGCGGAGGAATTGAGTGAAAATATAAGTCGCCTGGAGAAGAAGTATTCCAAACAAATTAGGGAGATGGTAGAGCAACAGCATCTGCTGGAAGCTGAGCGAGGGCAAATTCCTTATAAGCTAAAGAATCTGCGAGCGGATCATGCCACTTGGAAAACGAAGGAAGAAGAGTGGAAAAAAGTACGGATGGAAGAATTTCAGGCTGGTCTGAATGAAATAGCCCATCGGTTCTATCTGGTGGATGAAGAGAAAAAGAAATATCTGCTGGAGCGTGAGAAACAGTTGAAGGCTTGTCAGAAGAGCTATAAAGATACCAAAATAGAGCTTCAGCTTGAACTGGACCGTTATGTTGACGAGGTTCAGCGGGAGATTGATCGTCATAAGCAATTGATTGAAGAACAGAAAAGAGAACTCCGGCAGGCACAGGATGCTGAACTGAATGGCAAGGGAGCTGATATGGCAACCATTCGTAAATATGATGAGAGATTGGCGGAGATCAGGGAAGAGCTGAAGTATATCAGCGAGCATCGCAATCAGGTAGCTTATTATGAAAAGGATAAGCAAGAACTCTTTGATAAAGAATCTGCCATGCGTAGTCGGAAGAAAGAATATGAGGCCAAACTTTCGGCTTTGGATGAGCGGTTTGCACTGCGACGGGAGAAACTGCAAAATGGACTGAAAGAAATAAATAGTGCTTTGGAAAAACTAAAGCTGGAATTGCAGATATTAGAAAGCGGATTAACGGAAGCAGATGCTTTTTTGAATGATGAAACTTTTTGTCCGGCCGGAGCGATGGAAGTAGGAGAGAAATCTACCAGAAAAAACTGTGATACTCTTGTGAAGGAACTTAAGTCGCTCATAGTCTCTTTTATCAGAAAGACGGAAGATTTCAAGAAAGCCGTGATGCAATTCAAAGGTTATTTTTCTGCGAAGAATACATTCCATTTCCGTACAGAACTGATTGGCGAACAGGATTACTATGACTTTGCTTCGAACTTATGCGAGTTTGTAGATAATGATAAAATTTCTGATTATCAGAAGCATATCAGTGGACGATACACTGATATTATCCGGCGTATATCGAAGGAGGTGGGAGACTTGACCCGAAATGAGAGTGAGATTCGTAAAACCATTGGTGATATCAACGATGATTTTATAGAGCGGAACTTTGCCGGGGTGATAAAGGAAATATCCCTCCGTCCCTTGCCGAGCAGTGACAAACTGATGCAGCTGCTATTGGAGATAAAGAAATTCAGCGATGAGAACCAGCATAATATGGGAGAAGCGGATTTATTTTCGCAGGCTTCCCGTGAAGATGTTAATGCGACGGCGGTGCGTTATTTGTTGTCTTTCATGAAGCATTTATTGGACGATCCGGGCAGAAAACAATTAGTTTTGGCGGACACTTTTAAACTGGAGTTTCGGGTTAAGGAGAATGATAATGATACGGGATGGGTGGAAAAGATTGCCAACGTAGGTTCTGATGGAACGGATATTTTGGTGAAGGCTATGGTAAATATTATGCTTATCAATGTGTTCAAAGAAAAGGCATCCCGTAAATTCGGTGACTTCAAGATACACTGCATGATGGATGAGATAGGCAAATTGCATCCCAACAATGTGAAAGGAATTCTGGACTTTGCCAATTGCCGAAATATCCTGTTGGTGAACAGTTCGCCTACTACATATAATGTGGAGGATTATAAATATACTTATTTATTGAATAAAGATGGGCATTCTAATACGCAGGTGGTGCCTTTGCTAAAATATAGTAAGGCATGAGAAATGGAAAAGGATATATTATTACTGTGGCTGCGGCACGTAAAGTTGCACGGATGTTGAACGGTGAATCTGTGGGTTATTCTTCGTTTCCTGCATCATTGGCAGAAGAACTATTGGCAGAAGGTGTTTTGGTGCAAAGTTCTTATGGAAGGCGTGGCAGTTATCGGATATGTGATGTGGAAGGATGTCGCACTTTTTTAGCCCAGCGTTATTCCATAAGCGGGAGTTTGGAGGAGTGGATTGAGATGATGTCTCGTCAGGAAGCAGTGTCGCGTGCGGAGCAGGTGGCTATGGCAGGCAATTCTAAAGTTCGGAAAACTCGTGGGTTTAAGGGGTTTCTTGTCAACAGTTATGTTCCGATAGAAGCAAGCTTGTGTGAAGAGGTTTTTGTGATTTATCCGGCGGAAGGTACTTCTGTATTTATAGAAGATTATGAGCATTTTCGAATTCCCGATGATGTGGTTGTGATAGGAATGGAAAATGGAGAGAATTTTCAGCGGATTCGTGGGCAGCAATATTTATTTGATGACTTGAAAGTTCTTTTTGTATCCCGTTACCCTCAATCAACGGATTTGCGTACTTGGTTGCAGATGATTCCTAATCGTTATATCCATTTTGGTGACTTTGACTTGGCGGGGATTGAGATCTATCAAAGAGAGTTTTACGTTTTTCTGAGAGAACGCTCTGAGTTTTTTATTCCGGCAGATGTAGAGGAACGGCTGAAGAATGGTAACCGTAGGCTTTATGACATGCAGTATGCCCGGTATAAATTTATGGATATTATGGATGAACGCTTGTTGCCTCTTGTTGAGATGATCCATAGATATGGGAAGGGGTATGAACAAGAGGGATATATAATCGGGTAACGAGAGATGGCTGATTTTGATACTAACAATAACTAGAATCAATATTTTATGATAACAATATCTAATTTTGAAAAGTATGTTCTTCCTCAGATTTTGATGCGTGGTGAAGACTATTATGAATCTGATGCTGTGTTGGAAATAGAAGAGGAATCTCCGGGTGAATGGATTGCAACGGTTTGCGGTACGGAGAATTATGAGGTAACTGTATCGATGGAAGGGAATGAGATTATTGCTTGGGAGTGTGATTGTCCTTACGATGGAAACATTTGTAAACATGTGGTGGCTACGTTTCTGGCAATTCGTGACAGTCGAGGCAAAGCCGGTCGTTTCTTGTCAGCTAAGGAAGCAAATACACAGTTGGGGTTGTTGGGAAAGAATATGCCCCAAACTGTGAAGGATAAAGAAGTAGAACAAATCCTTTTGTTTGCGGAATCGGACAAGTTGTCCGATTTTATTCAGAAATACGCTTCTTCACATTCTGATTTTAAGTCCGCTTTGTTAGAGACTTTTTTACCAAAGAGACCGGCGAAAAAGGTGGATTATCGAAATGAAATAGAGAGTTGCTTTCATTCTTCATATAGAAAGTACTTTAAGAAAGGACGATATTATGAACCTGAGTTAGACTGGAATGAGGTATCTGATAAAGTAGATGGATATTTGGCTAAAGCCACTCTGTTGTTTCAACGGGAGGCTTTAGAAGAGGTGGCGACAATTGCTCTTCAAGTACTTCGCTCTATAGGGGGGAATTATATTGACGAAGACTTTCTATATAATGATGGTGATATTGATTTTGGTATCACTTGTGGAGATGCCGGAGATTTATTACTCAAAGTAGTTCAGCATTCGGGTGCATCACAGGCATTGAAAAAGAATGTATTGAATGAAATTATCCAAATATCCAAACTGGCAACATATCGTGAATATGAAATTTTCGATATGGATGAATTGGTGCAACAGATTATGCTTTCAGTGCAATCTAAAGAGGAGGCTTTGTTGAGTGTGAATCAGCTTATAAAGGAGAGGGCAGAACGTTGGGACCTCTATAAGTTAGTGCTTCGGAAAATAGAAATATTGAAAGAATTGGGTAAGACAACTGAGGTTGAAGCCACTATATCTGAATTTCTTTATTTACCTGAAATAAGACGACAGGAAGTTGAAAAGCTACTGGATGAGAAATGTTATGAGAAGGCTATCACTATGCTGAATGAAGGAATAGTGATAGCTGAAAGAGGAGGAAATCTTGGCACATTAAGAGAATGGCAGGAACAGTTGCTTTCCATTTATGAAGAAGTGCATAATGTCGCCAAGGTCATTGAAATGTGCCGGTTATTGTTTATTCATACGAATGGAAGTTTGGATTATTACCATAAGCTTAAGTCGTTGATATCTTCCACGGATTGGAAGGAGTATTTGAGCACATTGATGCAAGAAACGACTTTCTACGATTACTGGGGGAGTGGAAATAATAAAGCAGATATTTATATAGAAGAAAAAGAGTATGATAAATTATTTAGCTTTTTGTCTGCTGTGAAATACAGGCGTTTAGACGCTTTAGTGCAGTATGCTTCCCATCTGAATGCCACCCATTCTTCTCAAATACTTTCTTTGTTTACGGATGATCTTCGTGTTTATGCGGAGAAAAATCTGGGACGGAATCATTATGAGTATATAGCCAGGGTGTTACGGGGTATGCGGAAATTGAATGGCGGGAAGGAGGCTGTGAAACAATTGGTGGAAGAATTCAGGGTTTTGTATAAACGTCGTCCAGCGCTGATGCAGGAATTGGGGGAGTTCTAGCCATATCTTATTTACCTGTTATCTTTTATTCGAACTTGTCGGAAATGAAAGCAGACTATCTACTAAACGACAGTCTGCTTTATCTTCTTTATAGAGTCTTCATTTGGTATTTGTTCCTGCTCTAACCGAAAATTGTTTTCTTGCCGCAAGAAACGATATAGATTATACTCTTCCAAAGTTTATTGAGGTAATGTTTGCAATAAAGCCGGTATTCCCTCTTTTACTAAGTGTCGGTAAGTATGGAATGTCGCCCAATCCATCATCAGTGCAATTCCGGATGGGTAATAGCTGCGGAACTGGTTGAGAATTTGCAGCCCTTGCGCATCTAAATCTCCCCAGTAATAGTTTTGTACATGGGCCATCTAAGATAGCATTAATAGGCCCATCTTCTTTATTATCTATTTCAATATCCGTACTTGTCAATACTTTATTCTTTGAATTATATCCATACACTTTCCCTTGTTGAGGGTTCAGAATCAGTATCTCTTTAGGATTAATATCAAAAACTTCAGGAAGCAAGTCCGATCAAATCTGCATAAATTCTTTATTCTTTTCGTTTACCTTCGTTTCAATAAAGGTATTAAATTTAGAAGTCTTGTCATTGGCTCGTATATTTCCTCCGGCACCTTTATATATGATATCTTCTTTTTTTAAGTCATAATCAAGAAAATTATTTTTAGGAATCAATATTGTTCCTTGTTTTTCAATTAAAACGTAGTATACAAAAATGTTTTATTTTGCACTGCTGATAGTGCAGTCTTTCTTCACTTTTGCACTGTAAATAGTGCAAATTTGTTGTAGATGCTTGCTAACAAAAATAAGTAAAACGGGCATGTTTTTATGTCAACTTCTGTGTTTTTACATCGAAATAAAGATCTCTTCCTTTTTTCAAATACTTGGCTATATAATCTTCTCTCAAAATAGGGTATTTAATTTTGTTTAATGGAAAAAGATAGATGTCTTGAGGTTGTTCTCCGGTACCTCCCACACCCAATGCAAAAAACACGGTGATATTTCGTTCCTCTTGAAATCTTCGATAGTGATTCAGTTGCTGTTCCGTAGCAATGCGGGTGTATCCATTGAAGAAGTTCATTCTCCATTTACATTCGATGGCAAATTTAACGTCCAATTTGTCAAGGTTGACTTTTACAGTAATATCAGGGTTGCAATTTGCTTCACAGAACCTTCCATCTATAAATTTGTCTCCAGTCCACTCTTGCAAAGTATAATATTGAGGATTAAGCATCTTTACAATACATTTTTCAAAATCAATGCCATTTTTTCGTTTCCAATTAATTACTTCTGTTTCAGATTGTACACATTCTAATTCGGCTTCAATAGATTGAAATAAATCTTCTGCTTCTTTGTCTGTCAATTGAAAATAGGAACGGAACAGTTCTTTTTCATTTTCCGTTAGAATACCGTCAGCCATTGCCATTTGCTTCAGTATTTCCAGATCGTGATTGTGCTGTATCATATTTACTTTAATAATTTGAAATCAATTTGATAACGATAAAATTCGATGTTATGGGTTACAGCTAAGGCACGCTTAAGGCGTGCATCAGCTTCAAGTCCTATAATTACTCCTTTTACTACTTGGTTTGCTTCGGCTAATTCTTCTTTCACATATCCCATATACCGTTGAATCTGGCCAACCACTACATCAGATGCTCGTCCTTTTTTAAGTTCAATTACCAGTAATGTTCTTTTGTCTTTGCTGATTGCCAGGATATCAATGGGACCTGTGTCACTTGGATATTGTTTTCCAACTAACTCACCGTCTACTTCATAAATGTTGTATTTAGCACCTAGTGGAGTGTTTTTCCAATTTTTAATTAGAAAATCTTCCAAATGCTTCTCCATTGCAAATTCGATAAGATCTTCTACTTCAGGGTTTCCACAAACAATGTTGTCCGAATGTACATTGATGAGTGCTTCTATTTCTGTTGCATATTTAGTAATATTGCAACATGTACCGACGGAACCGGAAGAATTACGTAACTCAACACTCATATCAGAGCGGGATATTTTTTGTGATTGCCATTTTATTCTTCGGCGGTGTGGTAGTGTAGAATTAGGTACATAGTAATATCCACCTGTAATTTGTCCAACATAATATTGCCCATTACCATCGGGACTGATTACAACATCATCTATTTGCAGCCCTTTGCATATAGTCCATAACATACTACAAGATAATCCAGCAGCCACTTTACTTTTGTCTGGATTGGCCTCCATGAAAACGGGTATGTATCGTTTATTAAACTCTCTCCAATTTTCCGGTAATGCGGCAGATAAATCCTCATATATATTGAAATCTACGCCTATATATCCGTCCCTTACGCACTCTTCGACATACATTCCACCTCTGCCGAGCATTATTCTATTGTATTGTTTCATAATATTTTCTATAGTAGTTAAACGAATAAATGATGGCAATTTATAAAAAAAATATTATGTGACAAAGAGTGGAGATAAAAATGTTCTTTGTGTTTCATATTAGATTTACTTGTATCTATTGAAAGTAACTGAATTAGCATGTAAATTCTATTTGTAAGTAGGTAAAACAATCAATCTATTATCTATTTATTCTATAGGACTTTCTGTTATTATTCCTTGTATTAGAACTGAAATATTTTTATAAATAATAATTTATATAATTTCAACCTTAACCTTGACTTTAAATGCATTGGCTATACGTTCTATATCACGTTTTTTAGTTAATGTATTGCTACACGTCATTAAATACCAACCATTGCCAACTGCCTTTTGTGAACTTTTGTATTTTTTATCAAGTGTATTGGAGATCAAAGGTACTTTATTTTGTTTCAGACCTAAGGAGCGTACACGTTCAGCGCCTATTTCCATCACGAATTTACGGAAGGTTTCAGATGCTTGCGACTCTTGAATAACATTGCCATTGGCAAAAGTAATCTTCAATCGTGTGGCGGCAGATATTTTTCCTTTGGGTCCCGTCTTGCCGATCTCCTTATGCTCAACTTGAGGGTCAGGAAGGATTTCTTTGGCATCAGTAATATCAGCTGTAAAATTGCGTTTGCGTGATAGATGTACACTGATAGGAATTCCCGGTACATAATCAACTACAAGTACCAATTCACGTTGTACTTGCTTTAATGCGGGTGCAATTGTTTCTGTTACAATCGGAAGAATTTCTTTCTTAATGATATTTTCTTCCAAATCACTCACTTGCTTTTCAAGGTCTTCATTCAATGAAAGGCCTTCTTTACGCAATGTTTCCATTGCTTTGTATAGATCGCTTAATCGGGACATGATTATATGATATTATAATTGTTATTTTTTTCATTGACTATAAGAGGCTCAAATAATTGGCGTAACATGCTAAACGATGTACATTCTTTTAAAGTTAATGTAGAATTACCCCACCAACCTTCAATATAACGCTTAGTGTAGCCTTCAATACTTCTGCGTGGAAATTCTGAAATTAAAGTATCCAATAATGATCGATGAATATTTAGGTGATAGTTTGTTTCTTGGACAAATGGTTCCCATTTTTTTACTAAAATATTTTTATCTGCAATATCTACTATTTCTATTTGATCAAGTTTGCGGAATGTTTTAGAGAAAGCCTTTAACATCACATCCTTTGCGTCTAAATCACTATCAGGAGCACTATATCCCCAAATGGTTACGATACAAGCATTCTGTAAAAAGTAGTCTAATACTTTCCATTGGCCTTGGAGAAATATATCCTGTGAATAGTCTTTATTCTTGGTAGGAAACATGAGCCGAGGCATCTTATATTCTTTACCACATTCTGGACATATTTTATTATGAAGAGGTGCAAAGCGTCTACAATCCTCACATAGACCTACTTCTACACAATTATGCAGGAATAGCATTTCTGGTAAATCAGATGTAATTTTATTCACTCGATTGTATGCTTGTATCAACAAAGGATCCCAGTTAAAAGTGGCTATACAATCTTTTTTGCGTAATGAAAGAATAAGATAGTCATAAAGCGTTGGAGAATCAGGAAGCTCCATTTGTTGATAATGCGATACAATGCCATTCTCAATTTTAGTGACGACATCGATATACTTAGGATTTTCTACTAATTCGGAATAGATTGCTTCAATGTTATTACTTTGTGTTTTCAGTATCACTTTTTTCAATAAATCGCTCAACCCGATTTCCTGTAGAAAGTTATCCATAACAGGACTTTGACGGCCATTTTTATCTCCATTGGGAATGGTGGCTTTTGTGGCACCTGCTCCCAATATAAATAAATGTGGTCGCTTTTTCATTGATTCTATTATTTCATGTTTGTTAGGACTTCTCATATTCTTTACTCGTTATAGGTACATTTAGGAATCTACAATCAAAATTTCATCGTAAATTAAGATAATAAATCAGTAAATAACTTTTGTCTTATGACTCTTTACACTGTTCTATGAGTTTTTCTATCCATGCCCTAAATCGGGTACATTTTTTCATTATTTTAGAAAAACCAATTTCTAATGCAATCAGGTTACCTTCCAATACTTTGTCATAATCTTCTTTGATAGCTAATATCCGTTTGGAAGGTGCACCTTCCGGGGTTGTATTAATATCTTCCGGATATCATAAGAATTGATGATTTGTTGGGCTTTCTCTTTTTGTATTTCATCAAAGAATGAATTAAATCCTTCATTTGAAGCAAAGAGTAAAGCTTCGAATTCATGTAATTGTATGTAGGGAATGAAACGTACATCTTTAATATCATCTTTTATACATCGCTCCATTTCTTCAACCTGTCCTATATGGCTGCTTTTTACACTCCATTTCTTGAAATCAATGAGACTTCGGATGAAATCTGATTGTTTTCTTCCTTGGTATAATATACGCTCTATTCCTCCTCTACTGAGAATATAGCTACCTAAACGTTGGTTTAACATAGCTTGAACCAGTTCAAAGAAAGAGATGAAATTACTTTTTCCTACACCATTGGAACCTATCAACACGTTCAGGCTGTTCAGTCTAATCTTTGCGTTGCGGATGGATTTATAGTTTTCTATGAAGATTTGTTCTATCATACTCAATGTTTTTATTTCACAAAGTTAGAAAAAGAAATTGTATAAGTGGTATGAGTGATGATGTTTTCTGCTGTATTAAGAAAATACAATTCTATTTTCTTTCCACCTTCTTCACCCACAAAAAATAACTCTTCAGCAACGTCTCTTCCGGTATAAGCTCTGTCATTCCGTGCTCTTCCAGATACAACTCCGTAGCCCTTGTAAACATCATCCCGTTCTTAAACTTGTTTCTGCGCAGGAAGCGGTAATAATCCATTCTCATTTCATAGTTGATTTCCTGTTCCAGGATTTTCACGGCTTCTTCTCCTAAATAATTGTAGGTTCGTGGATCTTTCTCTACACTGGGGCAGGGTAGGGAAAAGGTGATATTTCCCTGATCCCGCCATGACACACCTTTGGGACGAGGAGTGGTGAGCTGTAGTAGGCAACTGTAAAGATTCTGGTTTTTTGTGAAACGGATGGCACCCTCTATGGTACAATGCGCGTATGCGCTTTGCAGGTAAGCCGCGAGATAGGGCTTTACCTGAATGGTAACTGTAATCATTTTGTATATTGTTTTGAAGTGAAAAATATTTCCATACGTTTGTGTTCCTGTGGCGGGGAGCGTTCCTCGGAGCAGTGGAAGAAGGTAGATGTGTTACTCCGGCAAACGATGGAAAATCAAATGATTACGGTATGTCGATGTTGCTCTACGACCAATAGGTCGTTTCTCTACGAGGAAGGGTGCTTTGCCCGTAGAGGAACGCATAGCTTCTCTACGGGACTCTCAATTACCCGCCTCTGACCTTTGGTGCAAATATCTGTCAAATTAACATCTCTGGCAAAACTTAAAGACGGTGGTTAAAGATAGTATTGTAATTAAACATTTGTCTTTAATGCCTGTTTGTGACGTAGTATATGCGCGTGCAATAACGTGCGAAAAAATGAATGAATATGAAGACAGTCTATTTAAACAATTTTATGAGTTCGGTGGTCACTGAACTTGAAAGAAACGGGCAGTACAGTACCGCCCATGTATGTGGTAGCGTGCTGCGGTCCGTGATGACCTTTGATGGCGACGGTTTGCTTCTGTCGGGCATTACGCCCCTGTGGTTGAAGGCATATGAGCATTACCTGCTCCATAAGGGCGAAAAAGGCCTGGAGTGGAATACAATCTCTACCTATATGCGTATGCTTCGGGCGATTTATAACCGGGCAGTAGTGCGTAAACTGGTGCCTTTCGTTCCTCATTTGTTCAGGGAAGTGTTCACAGGGCGCAAGGCAGACCATCGGAGGGTACTGGAACGGGATGATATGCGGCAATTACTGGCAGAAAAGGATTTGGATATTATCTCTCCTGGTATGGAGTGGGCACGTGCATGCTTGGAGCTTATGTTTCGCTTTCATGGGATGCCTTTTGTTGATCTTGCCCATCTTCGGAAGTCTGATTTGAAGGATGGCTATCTGACCTTGCGCCGCAGAAAGACGAGGATGCCGCTTTCTGCGCGTGTGGATAGTCGAGCTATGCAGTTGTTGGAGCGCTACCGGAACCGGGACGACACTTCGCCTTATCTACTTTGTTTTCTGGATGGAAGTTTGGAAGGAATGGCTGCTTACAGGGATTACTTGCGGATTTTACGCTTGCTTAACAGTAAACTGCGTGCGCTTGCTCTGTGGAGGAAAGTACCGGGTAAAGTGACATCGTACACGGCCCGACATACATGGGCCACTGCGGGCAAGTACTGTCACGTTCCCATTGAAATCATTTCCGAAGGGCTGGGACACGCTTCCGTAACTACTACCGAGGGGTACATGAAGGGGTTTGGAAATAGTCGGATGGATCGGGCGAATAAGGTTATAATGAATTACATATTTGAGAGCTAGTCTAATATGATATTTGAAGATTAAATGCTTGATTTATAGTTTAATGTGAATAAATTACCTTGTAGGTAACATAGATATTGTTATGGCGCAAAAGTAGATAATATATTTCTAAATCCCAAGAGAAAGATATTTTATTTGCTTGTTTACATGCATTTATCAACTGGTGATTTATATTAGAAAACAAATACTACAGATTTTACAAGTTTCTCTTCCTGTGTACAGGTCTGGCGAATGATTATTTTCTCCTGCATCGTGCAAATTTGTATACTACTTCCCTTACCCGTTTCTGGAAGCTGAAGACGGGAAAAGGATTATTGTACACCGTGAAACGTATGTACATATAAATTTTTGTATATATTGGGCTTGTATGAGTCTTGTGTCTTGCTATATATGTGTATATCCGTTACCTACAAGGTAATGCTAGTGTATATAATGGATAAAACAGAACAATTATCATGATAACATCCAAAACACAAGCTGCCATCGCAGTACTTAACGACATCTATGCGGGAGGAGACATAATCCGTGCGGATGCTTGCCAGCTTACAGAGCAAGATATGGATATCCTGCTTTCAAAACTTTTAAGTGCCGGACTCATAAAACTGTCTGACAAGGGAGATTCCCGTGATATACAGGTGTACAGCCCTGCACGTGACTCTTCTAATGTTTCCCTTCTCGATATCCTCGAAGCTACTGGTGAGCATCTGGATTGCAATCACCCCACTACTGAAGAATTTCACATGCGATATGGGAAAGCTGCGCAGAAACTCGGTATAGTGAACTATATCACAAGGGAATATCTGAAAGAGATAAAGCTGTTTGAGTTGTAAGCGTAATCCGCGAAACCTTTTGAAAAGAAATACTTTCATATTGTCCCTGATTATGCTGCTGTTCTGTCTTGCAGACTTGCATTCTCAGATTCTTGCAGTGAAGAGTGATCTGCTGACGGGAGCACTTTCTTCGCCCAATTTCGGGGTGGAAGTGAAGCTTTCCAATCGGCTCACATTAGAAGCTGGTTTTCATTACAATCCTTTTCCGGCAGGCGGAGACAAGCGTTGGAAACATTGGTTTGTGCAGCCTGAACTGCGCTACTGGATGTGCCAGCCCTTTGGCGGGCACTTCTTCGGTGCGCATTTGTTGTACGGAGTATATAATGTGGGAGGTATGAAACTCCCTCTGGGGCTCTTTAAAGGAGTACGTTCTTCAAGATATGAAGGGGACTTCATGGGGCTGGGAGTATCATACGGCTACCACTTTATTCTCGCCCCCCGGTGGAGTATCGAGACAAGCGTCGGCGTAGGATTTCTACATACCGGATATGAACGCTACCGTTGTTTGCATTGCGGTGAACAGACTGGCGGCGAACATAAAAACTTCATTGCGCCAACCCGGGTTGCGGTATCACTGGTATATCTGATAAATTGAGAGTTGTTTATAATTTAGTAATTTGTAATTAAACATAGAACATGAAAAACTTAATCCGTATTCCTTTGACATTGACACTCCTGTTCGCTACATGCTGTCTCTGTCTAGGGCAGGAGTTTTACCGGGGAGAACTATTTGTTACCGGACAACATTTTTCGCTGACGAATGGGCACCTGAATGTGGAATTGTCTGTTGACTTCGAAGGACTGAAAATGCCTTCGGATGAGTCGCTGACCGTGACCCCCGTACTTAAAAACGGTGAATACGAGCAGGAGCTTCCTGCCGTACTCATCAACGGGGCGGAGAAACAAAAAGTATATCAGCGGACACAGGCTTTGGCGGCTGGTAAACGCAATGATGCTAAGGTACGCATTTCGCCAATTCCGGCAGTGGTGATACGCAACGATCATGCAGTTTCCCGCACGTTTACCTATAAAGTGTCGGTGCCCTATGAGCGGTGGATGGAGCGGGCTATACTCCTGTTACGTTCACAGGAATGTGCCTGCCATGGTAAGAAAGGGGATGTTTATGAAGATAAGATAACGGATGGAATCCGCCTGCCGAAGATGAGGGTATCCCGGTTGGATGCGGATATCGATGCCGAGTTTCTTTCATTGGTGAACTTTATTCAGCCTGCACCGGATAAGGACACGTTGCATTGCATAACGGGATCTATCCCATACTTCAAACGGAAGGAAGGACAGAAAGACGGGAAGCAGCTTGGCGAACTCTCTGAGGAAAAGCAGAACTTCGAGATTTACTGCCGTCTTCGCGACGCACTGCATGATGTACGTCAGGAGATGGGTACAGAATTGGCGAAAATCAGTGTAACCGGTTACGGTGTGCCTGTGGGAAACCTGAAGAAAAACGAGACAAATGCCTTGATACGTGCTCTTAAGCTAAGGGAATACTTACGTGAAAACTGCCTGGTGGGAAGCGCCTTGCTGGATGTGAGTTGGATTTCTGAAGATTGGGACTCCATCACTAGCCTGGTGAGAAAAAGTGATATGCTACTGAAAGAGGCTACTCTCGATCTTATTAATAATATAGAGATTGTTAAAGGTCGCGAACGTATACTGATGTCGTTTGCGGACGGCAAGCCTTACAAGTATCTTATGGAGAAGATATTTCCTGAAGTAATGCGTGTGGACTATCGGATAGAATACACCCGCAAGCCTCTGGGCGCTACTGAAAGTCTTCAGTTGCTACGAAGTGGAAAACAGCGCGCTCTTCATCTGAATGAATTCTTTGCTGTGGCAGGTAGCTATCCGGTGGGTTCTACTGAATATAATGATATACTGGACCTTGCTGCAAGGCTTTTCCCGGAGAGTCCGGAAGCCAACATCAATGCGGCGGCAGTGGCTTTGAGCAAAAAGGAACTGTCTAAGGCACGTGGGTATCTGGAACCTTTTGCCACCCTTCCGATAGCCTATAATAACATGGGGATTCTCTGTCTGCTTGAAGGTAACCGGGATAAGGCGGAGGTGTACCTCACGATGGCGACCGCCGCCGGAGTGGAACAGGCGATTAAGGCGTTAGAAAAATTGAAAATTAAAGATTAAGCAATAAATAATAACCATAAACGGTATAATATATGAAAACGAGTAATTATTTGTGGGCTGCGCTGGCAACAGCAACCCTTTCGCTGTCTGCATGCAGCAGTGATGAAAACGAGAATGGAATGCAGCCGAAAGAAAAGACTGCAAAACTTGAACTTACATTAGTGGGAGCACCAGCGGACAGCCGTGCTACGGGGACTCTACCTACCACCGATGAATCCCAGATCAACCGCCTGACGGTGGCTGTATTCACCGGAGCAACGGGTAATCCTGTCAATGCCTTGCGGGAATTCACAGGCAAGGATATCAAAGATGCAGAGACTGGTAGTGGAAAGACGATTTCGATACTTTGCGAACCCGGCGACGAGCAAATGATTTATGTGGTAGCCAATGCTTCCCCGGCGCTTTTTGCGGGAGTAACCAACCTTGCCGGGTTCAAAGCCAAGCTGATGCTTCTTTCGGAAACAACCAAGGCTGCTGGATCAGGTGATGCAACGGATGCGCAAAAGCCCAGCAACCTCCCGATGTTGGGAATTGTGAACAAACAGAATCTCACAGCGGGTACAGAAACCACGGCTACTGCGGCACTGACCCGTCTTGTGGCGAGGACATCCATCAGCAGCATTAAGATCGCTTTCGACAAGGCGGGACAATTCAAGGATGCCACGTTCAACGTGACCGGTATCTATCTGAAGAATGCGAATAGTTCCGTCAATGCTGAAAAGACTGGCAGTGTTCCTATCAGTGGGAGTGACAAGGCCAATAAATATCTGTATGAAGCGGTGTCCTCCCATACAGCCAATACGGAACTCACTACTCCGTACTACTTCTATGCATTTCCGAATGCTTCGGCTACACCGACCAAACTTATAATTAAAGGAACATTTGATGCAGATGGAACCGGTTCAACCAGTGCTCCCGTGACCCGGTATTATCCCATCACTATTAATAAGAAACAGGCGAACACCACTATTACAGGAGGAGAGGGCACAGACAAAGGCAGCATAGCAGCTAATACCCGATACGTGCTTACCGCCGTTATCAAGGGAGAGGGGGTGGATGATGATAGTAAGGAAATAGACCCTGCTACTTTGAAACTGACGGTTACTGTTGCTGATTGGGCGCTTACCATCAATCAGAATGTGACTTTTGAGTGATATTTTCTATGAGACAGATATGACATTATAAACCAATCCGTACCAGCCTATGCGAGTTTTCGGAACATTCCCCATCTTTCTGCTAATTCTTTTTCTTCTCTGTTGCGTTTCGTGCGTGCGTGAGGATATGGAAGGTTGTGCCCAGTATGAACTGCATGTTCGTGCGGTGGATGCGGACGGGAACGATCTTACCGGAAATGGAGTTTTGCAGAAATCGGATATCTATCTTTTTAATGAACAAGGTTTCATCAGAATGATTCCCTCTGAGGGTTTCTCGGACTTTTCATTTGGAGAGGACAAGGACGAACGGCTCATGCTCGTAGCTTGGGGTAATCTGAAAGAAGATACTCTGATTACTACGGAGATAGCACCGGGAACATCCCTGAAAGATGCGAAACTCCAGCTTCGGCAATATACCCACGGTACGCACATTCCGCTAACAGACCTGTTCTATTGTCGCAGAGAAATAGGGGAGATAAACACACGGGGTGTGGAAGGAACGGATATTACGCTCGTAATGGAACGTATGGTGGCGGGCCTCAGTATACGCACGCGTTATCTTGCCGAACGTTATCCTTATAACGGTGAAGCATATCGTTTCATCGTACACTGCATCGGTACGGAAATGGATTTTATGGGTGAGGCTTCGGGGGACGGAGCCGGATACGAACCGGCTTCCGTTACCGATGCCAAGGGGGATGTCTATGCACCGCTTTTCCATATATTCCCTACCGGGGAGGGAAAACCGTTGGAAATAGACGTCTACCGGAAAGATGAGAAATTATTTACTATCACTAAAGATAATGAACTTCGTCCTTTGTATGCCCCTGTGGGGCAACAGACCAACATTGATATAGACTTTCGCTATGCGGAGGTTAAGGCTTTTGTGAGTGTGGTTCCATGGGGAACGGTCGGTCAGGATGTAGAAATGTAAGTAAAAAGTGTATGATTAGGTTATTTGAATACAGGGTATACCCGAAAACGGAAGAACCCATACCGTTTTGCTGGAAGGTACTTTTTGTGCTGTTCATGCTGGGCACACTGTTAGCAATGGCGGCTGTATGCAGTTCTTGCCAACCGGAAGAAGGGGGCATGGAGGATGTGGATATGGAGGAAGGTTTGCCCGCTACCATTCGGGTGGAAGTGCAGGGGGAAGAACAAGCGAATTTTGTTACCCGGACAGTCAATGAGAGTGTGATCAGTGACCTGCACATTTTGGTCTATAACAGTGCGGGTGAGCTGATCGGACAGAAATACCAGACGGGTAGTTCTACGGTTACCATTAATACGCGTAGTGCTACCGGATGTACCATATATGCCGTTGCCAATACGGGTAAAGCTGACTTGTTCAAGGGATATACCATGCATAAGGAGTCTTATCTGAAAAGTATGGTATACAGCCTGACCAATTGGGATGACTTGAATAAAGGCACCAATCTGCCAATGACGGGAAGCATGAAGAGTGTGAATATCAAGACGGGAACACAAACTTTATCTGCAAAACTGGTATTAACCCGTATGGTAGCCAAAGTTGTATTGAATATCAAAGTACAAGAGAGCAGTGGGATTACTATTACGAATTATTCCGTAAAGAACATTCCTGCACGTTCCTATTATGTAGCCCGTGTATCGGAAGATGCCGTTCAGGCTGCTACTGCTGCACATTGGAAAGAAAGTGGGGTTATAACTACGTCTGGAGCAACTTCGGTGAGTAAGGCTTTTTATATGTTTGAGAACCGTAGGGGAACTAAAACGATTTCTGCCCAGAAAGATAAAACGACTGCCAATGCACCTGCCAATGCTACCTGTGTAGTCATTCATGGATTAGTTGGTTCTATAGCCGTAACGTGGACAGTGTATCTTGGCGAGAACAATACGAACGATTTTAATATTAAACGGAACAGTTATTATACTTATAACATTACGCTGAAGGCTACATTTGATGGATATGGTATGACTAGTGACTCTAGGGTTATTGTTGGGGTTGATCTCAGCACAGAAGGCTGTGCAAACTGTTATCTGGCGGCTACAGATAATGCATGGTATAATTTCAATGCAACCGTAAGAGGCAACGGTGAGACAGAAGATTATGCAGCACAACAGTATGGTTCGGGCATAAGTTTGATGCCTAGTAGGATTACAGGAAGTACGAGTGCTGTAACAATTCCCAAAGCTCAAATAAAAGATGCTATTCTCGTATGGGAGACAAATAGTGGAATTATTACCTCTTTAACATGGGACAATAGTTCCGGGTACGTAAAATTCAAGACAGGAATTGCCAAAGGGAATGCTCTGATAGCTGTGCGAGATAATTCAAACCAAATATTATGGAGTTGGCATATCTGGCGTACCGATGGAGTGAATTTGACAGAATTAAATAAAAACCATACTCTAAAGATAAAGACTAATACTAAACGGGAATGGTATGCAAATACATTTCCGGATGAAGCTGTAAAAAGGATAGCCATGCGTGAACGTGAATTAGTCTTGATGGAGTGTAAATTGGGCGCATTATTAGACAAGGGTAATAGCTCTCTGACGTTTGAGGGAAACACCGGAGCCTTTAACTTGAATTATCAGTTTGGGCGGAAAGATCCTTTTCCCTTGAATGGTACAAATGGTTCGACCAGTGATACTTTTTATACAAAAGCTGTAGATGCCAAGATGACAGGGAGTGCTATTCAAAATAATTTGGATTATAGTATCCAGCATCCTGATATATTTATTAAGGGGGATAATTGGATAAATAATGCAACATTGAATTCCAATCAATGGAAAGTCTCGAACTGTTTATGGGGTGACAATGATACAGCGAAAGGTAAGAGTAATAGTACAAATCCTCCTCCTTGTACAATTTTGGATCCTGCTCCTTGGGGTACGGAAGATGAACGTGGAAAAAAGACAATCTATGATCCTTGTCCTGCAGGCTGGCGTGTTGCTCCGGCGGATACTTGGACAGGGATTGGATATAGCGATATCGGATCTTGGTATAATTTATTGAATCTTGTTTGGAAAACGACAAGTGGCAGTAATTATTTTTTGTATTTTGGTGGTATGACGGGCGCGACTACCTTTTTGCCGGTATCTGGTTTCCGTAATGGTTCTGATGCCCTAATTAAAGGAATAGGAACAAATGCATACTTATGGATGGCATCTCCTTGTGGTCCAGAATATACAATGGCATGCGTTATGTATGCTGGAACTGATCAGATACATATAGCACATGCAGGAAAACGTTCGCTCGGGTTTTCAGCGCGTTGTGTTAAAGAAGTATCTTTAAAATAATCATGTAAGCTTGCTATATATGGTGCTCTATATAAAGCGTTGATATGCCTTTCTTTTATTGATAATGTGAATCTGTAATTGAATCAAGTTCTTTTTTTGTTCTTGCTATGAGCGTTCGATATAAAACTCAATTCTTTCTTATCTACCACCCTAATCTTTTTACGCAATCTCTGACGGAAGAAGAGAATTAAGGTATTTTCTTTACTCAATATTTGAATACTCATTTAATTCATTTCGGACGGGTTATGAATTAAATGACAAAAGAATTATTTTTGGACATAAGAACAAAAGAACATATTCAGAGTATAATACAGCTTATGTTTTCTTATTTGTTCTTATGTCTAAAAAATAATAATCCGTTTAACTCATTTCTTTTCCATTGGAATTCTCCGGATGTACTTCCCTGTTTTCTTCCTTTTTTATGAGTAGATATGTGATGTGTTTATGTGGATAAATGAGGATTCGCTCTTACAAGGCGTATAGGTCTTATATTGTATAGGTGTATAGCTTTGAAATACCATAGTAAGTGTTCATTTGAGCTTTATAGAAGTTGCCGCATCTTTGCAACGTTAACGTTAGCGAAGAGATTTTGAACATGATTTATTTAATTTAAAAAGAAAAAGAACTATGAGTATTTTGTATAAGAAGGTTTGGAGATTATTAAATCCCCTCGATAAGAAATCGGCAAAGAAGGTATATCCGATAATCACCTATAAGTATGGTGTGGCGATGGATCTGAAGCAGATTGCGAAAAAGATCAGCCGACTTTCCGGTGTAAGTGAAGGTGTGGTGAACTCTGTGCTGAAAGATTTTCGCACGGAGTTGAAAGAAGAGTTGCTTTTGGGGCGGTCGGTAAATATTGACGGACTGGGATTTTTTTATCTTGCCGCCCGTAGCAAGGGGGCGGATACAGCAGAGGCGTTTACGGCGAATGACATCACTGGCTTGCGTGTTTGTTTCCGTGCCAACAAGGAAATTCGTATTACGGCTAACGGAAGCACCCGCTCCGAAGGACTTAGCCTCAAAGATGTGGATCGCATCAATGACGAACTTCCTACAGAAGATGGCGGTTCGTCGTCACCTGACGGAGGAATAGTGGAAAACCCGCTTGGATAAAGTCTAAAGCCGAGGAACTTAGAAATTAAAAAATGAAGAATGAAAAATTAAACGATTGTATTTATGAAGAAGTCTGTTTTGAAAAAAATACTGAAAGTAGTGATGGCTATTGTTTCGGCTGCTCTGGGGGCACTGGGGAACAATGCAATGAAGTGATGACGAGGAGATATAAGATCTGAGTTAAATAATAGATAGGGGAGTGTCGGAATTCAGGTACTTCCCTATACTTTTAATGAACCATTCCGTAAAGTAAAGATCGTAAAAAGCTATTCTGTGGAGTCAATACTGTGCTTGTTGTATTGATGAGCAAAAGAACTATGTGTAAATAACGAATGAAAATGCGTAAGAAAAAACTCGTTACTTAATTGTGTTTTCGCCTGAATAACTTTACCTTTGTTTCATAAACCTAAAAAACCGGTAAGTCATGAAATACAAACTATTAGTTCTTGATGTAGACGGAACTCTGCTCGATAGTGAGAAGAAAATCAGCAAGCGCACGCTGGCCGCCTTGCTGAAAGTGCAACAGATGGGCGTACGCATCGTATTAGCTTCCGGCAGGCCCACCTATGGCCTTATGCCCATTGCCAAGGCTCTGGAACTGGGCAATTACGGAGGCTTCATTCTCTCCTACAATGGTGGGCAAATTATCAATGCGCAAAGTGGCGAACTACTCTTTGAGCGTAGGATAAACCCCGAAATGCTGCCCTATCTTGAAAAGAAATCCCGTAAGAACGGGTTCGCCATTTTTACGTATCACGAAGATACCATCATCACCGACTCGCCCGAAAACGAGCACATACGCCACGAAGCCGAGCTGAATGGCCTGAAGATAATTGCCGAAACCGAATTTTCGATAGCGGTGGACTTTGCCCCTTGCAAGTGTATGCTGGTAAGCGATGACGAAGAAGCCCTCGTGGGACTGGAAGACCACTGGCGCCGAAGGTTGAACGGAGCGCTGGATGTATTTCGTTCGGAACCCTATTTTCTGGAAGTGGTGCCCTGCTCCATTGATAAATCCAATACGCTGGGCGCCTTGCTTGAGAAGTTGGGCATCAACTCCGAAGAAGTCATCGCCATCGGCGACGGAGTTTGCGATGTCTCCATGATACAATCCGCCGGACTGGGCATCGCCATGGGAAACGCCCAAGACTCGGTGAAGGTCTGTGCCGACCGCATCACCGCCTCCAACGATGAAGACGGCGTGGCCGAAGCCGTGGAGAAAGCAATACTTGCCGAAATCCGCCCCGCCGACGTGCCCCTGGATCAACTCAACCAGCGTGCCCGCCACGCATTGATGGGAAATCTGGGCATACAATACACTTACGCCTCCGAAGATAGGGTAGAGGCCACCATGCCCGTGGACGAACGTACCCGCCAACCTTTCGGCATCCTGCACGGAGGTGCCAGCCTGGCATTGGCCGAAACCGTGGCCGGACTGGGTTCCATGATACTTTGCAAGCCGGACGAAATAGTGGTCGGCATGCAAGTCAGCGGAAACCATATCTCCTCCGCCCATGAGGGGGATACGGTAAGGGCGGTGGCGACCATCGTGCATAAAGGCCGCTCCTCGCATGTGTGGAATGTGGATGTGTTTACTTCCACGGCCAAGCTGGTGTCTTCGGTGCGTGTAGTCAATAGCATACTGAAAAAGGGATGATCGAAAATGAATTGGACAACGGGCCACAAGAACCACCCGTTGAATCCGCTAAGAAGAACAATACCCGGACCCTCGTAAAAAGAACACTTGCGATTGCCGGTTTAGCCTTGGTTGTATATTTTTTGTACTCCATCGTTCACCTGTTTGTTTCGCCCGACCGCAACATTCAGCAAATCTACCTGGTGCCCGAAGACGCGGCATTTATCATCCAGTCCTCGGCGCCCATCGACGATTGGGCAAAGTTCAGCGGAAGCGCAACCTGGCAATGCCTGAAGCGGGCGAAAGCCTTCGAGGACGTCACCCGGAATGTGGAAACGCTCGACACCGTGGTCCGAAGCAATAAAATGTTGTTATCGCTTGTGGGCAAACGGGATATGCTCATCTCGATCCATAAAGTCCGTGCCCGCGATTGGGATTTCCTGATTGTGCTGGACATGCAAAAGGCCTCCAAGATGGACTTGTTGAAGGATCAGCTTGAAACGGTGCTCACCATGGCGGGCAGTTCCGTAACCAACCGGATGCACAACGGGATTAACATCCTCGAAATGCGCGATCCGGATACACGCGATATTTTTTATTGCGCCTTCGTGGACAACCATTTTGTAGGTTCCTATACCTCCAAACTTGTAGAATCGGCCATCGACTCACGCAACAAGCCCAAAATCGGTCTCGATCATTCTTTTATCGAAGCCGAAAAACTGGTGTCCGGCAAAGGACTTGTCCGCGTTTTTATCAATTATGCACGCCTGCCCCAATTCCTGAATATTTATCTGGGAACCGGAAACGAGTACATCGATATGTTCAGCAATTCCATGGATTTTGCCGGACTCTATTTCAATACCGACCACAAACGGATGGAGGTGAAAGGATATACCTTGCGGAAAGACACCGCCGATCCGTACATCATGGCCTTGCTGAACTCGGGTAAGCACCGGATGAAAGCCCACGAAATCCTGTCCGGACGGACGGCACTCTATACCAACATCGGTTTCAGCAATCCGGTGACTTTTGTAAAGGAACTGGAGAATGCACTCGCGGTCCACGACCCGCAATGGTGCGAATCTTATAGGAGTTCCCGGAAGAAGATTGAAAGCCTATTCGACATCTCTCTGGAAGAAAACTTCCTGAGCTGGATGTCGGGAGAATTTGCCATCACCCAATCCGAGCCGGGGCTGTTGGGGCACGATCCGGAACTGATTCTGGCCATCGGCGCCAAAAGCATCAAGGACGCCCGTAAGAATATGGAGTTTATAGAAAAGAAGATCAGGCGACGCACCCCGCTCCGGATAAAGACGGTTGATTATAAGGGATTTGAAATCAACTATGTGGAAATGAAAGGCTTCTTCCGTTTGTTCTTCGGAGCGCTGTTCGACAAGTTCGAAAAACCCTATTACACGTACGTGGACGATTATGTGGTGTTTAGCAACAAAGTCTCGTCTCTGCTCTCATTTATAGAAGATTACGATCAGAAGAACCTGTTGAAGGATAATCCGGGCTTTAAAAATGCCTTCTCGTACCTGAATTCGAGCTCTACCGTTTTCTTATATACAGATGTACATAAGTTTTATTACCAGTTGAAGCCTAAGATGAATGCCGTTACGTGGGGAGAGATACAATCGGACAAGGACATTGTCTACTCATTTCCTTATTGGACCATGCAGATTACGGGAGACGGCCAGTCCGCCTCGTTGCAATGCGTGATGGACTATAAACCTTATCAACCGGAAGAAGCGACCGTAGCGGTGGTAGTGGACGATGAAGCCGACGAAGTAATGAACGAAGATGCCGAAACGGAGAAGGAGCAAATGAGTGAGTTGCAACGCTTCTATGTTGAGAAATTTGAGGGCAACGTCTTGCGGGAGTTTTATCCCGAAGGAGCGTTGAAGAGTGAAGCGGAAGTGAAAGAGGGAAAACGCCACGGACGCTATCGCGAATATTATGAGAACGGCAAACTGAAACTCCGCGGAAAATACGGAAATAACATACCCAAAGGCACATGGAAGTACTATACGGAGGAGGGAGAGTTTGAACGGAAAGAGAAGTATTAAAAAAGAGAAAAACAATGCTTGCATATACTTATATTGAACACGGAAAATTTGAACTTATAGAAAAACCGAAACCCGGGTTGAAAGACCCCCGCGACGCCATTGTCCGCGTGACGCTCGGCAGCATCTGCACCAGCGATTTGCACATCAAGCACGGTAGCGTGCCGCGTGCCTTGCCCGGAACCACGGTGGGGCACGAAATGGTAGGCATCGTGGAGCAAGTGGGCGCGGATGTCACTTCCATCAGGCCCGGCGACAGGGTTACGGTGAACGTAGAAACCTTTTGTGGCGAATGCTTCTTTTGCCGACACGGATATGTGAACAATTGCACCGATGCCAATGGTGGTTGGGCACTGGGTTGCCGCATCGACGGAGGCCAGGCCGAGTACGTCCGCGTGCCTTATGCCGACCAGGGATTGAACCGCATTCCGGATGCGGTGAGCGACGAACAAGCGCTCTTTGTGGGCGACGTGCTTGCCACGGGCTTTTGGGCGGCCCGCATATCGGAGATTACCGAAAAGGATACGGTGCTCATCATCGGCGCCGGCCCTACCGGAATCTGCACCCTGCTTTGCGTGATGCTTAAGCACCCCCGCCGCATCATTGTTTGCGAGAAATCTCCTGAAAGAATACGCCTTGTGCGTGAACATTATCCGGACGTACAGGTGGTGAAGCCGGAGGATTGCCGGGAGATTGTGTTGCGGAGTAGCGATCATGGCGGAGCCGATGTCGTGCTCGAGGTGGCAGGAACCGACGACACCTTCCGTCTGGCGTGGGAGTGTGCACGCCCCAATGCCATCGTCACCGTAGTGGCCCTCTACGACCGCCCCCAGGTGCTTCCCCTGCCCGATATGTACGGAAAAAACCTGACCTTCAAGACTGGTGGTGTGGACGGGTGCGATTGCGCTGAGATACTCCGTCTGATCGAAGAAGGCAAGATAGACACCATGCCGCTTATCACACACCGCTTCCCGTTGAATGAGATTGAGGAGGCTTACCGGATTTTTGAAAATAAACTGGACGGGGTGATGAAAGTTGCGGTATCTGAAAGAGAAAAGAAAGGAATAAGAGTGATTAGGGTTTAGTGATAAGTGATTAGCACCATTCGGTATATGATTTCAGTGGATTCTTTGTACCGGAGACATAACAAATGATGCGGGAACTGTATACCGAATGGCGCTAATCACTTATCACTAAACTCTAATCACTTTATCCATACCCTTATTAAAAAGAATACAGCCTTATGCCCATTATTGAAATATCCTCCTTGTCGCACCCCGGAATCGAGGTGTTCTCTACCCTCACCGAGGCCCAGTTGCGCAATCGCATCGAGCCCGATAAAGGCCTGTTCATAGCCGAAAGCCCGAAGGTGATCCGTGTAGCATTGGATGCCGGATATGAACCTCTGGCCCTCTTGTGCGAGCAAAAACACATCACCGGTGATGCCGCAGACATCATCAGTCGTTGCGGCGACGTGCCCGTCTATACGGGCGGACGGGAGTTACTCGCCACGCTGACGGGCTATGTCCTGACGCGTGGAGTATTGTGCGCCATGCGTCGCCCCGCGCCCCGCACGGTGGAAGACACATGTCGGGATGCCCGGCGCATCGTCGTCATCGACGGTGTGGTGGACACTACGAATATTGGTGCCATTTTTCGTTCGGCGGCCGCCCTCGGGATGGATGCCGTGTTGCTGACGCGTAACTCTTGCGATCCGTTGAACCGTCGTGCGGTCAGGGTGTCCATGGGTTCGGTCTTTTTGGTTCCCTGGACGTGGCTGGACGGCACTCTCGGTGATCTGGCCCGCCACGGCTTCCGCACCGCCGCCATGGCACTTACGGACGATTCTATCTCCATTGCCGATCCTGTCTTGACGTCCGAACCCCGGCTGGCAATTGTGATGGGAACGGAGGGAGAGGGGCTTCCACCCGATACGATTGCCGCGGCTGACTATGTAGTCCGTATCCCGATGGCGCATGGGGTTGATTCGCTCAATGTGGCGGCTGCAGCGGCCGTGACGTTCTGGCAACTTAGGGCTACGGATTAAAACTATTCTTGTTTTAATTTCGATATGGATAATCTTCGGATGTATAAAGAATTACTTGCGGATAAATATTTTTAAGACAGGAATTCCATGTGGCTGTTGGATGTGTAGAGAGGAAGAGTATGACGTAAGGAATATAAAAGAGAAACTTGGTGCATTATCAAAGAATGAGCCAATAGATTAAAATACCATTCCTAGCTCTTTTTATAAGCGTGAAATGATATTTCGTTATTCAGTACGTAATGTTGAGAATTCTTGTTTTTTAATTGATAATTTATTATAGGTTACTTACCGATGCAGAAATGTTGAAATATATTTTGTAGCACCATATCATTCGTCACCTCCCCCGCGATGTCGCTCAAATGGAAGATGCACTCCCTGATGTCCTGGGCCACGAAGTCCCCGGAAAGATTGTTTGCCAATCCCTGTTGTACGCGTCCGATGGCTTCTAAAGCATGCGTAAGGGCTTCGTAATGGCGGGCATTGGTCACTATCACGTCGTTCTGGGTTATCGTAGGCAGATTGGCGGCGGCTATAAGTTTCTTCTGAAGCACATCCGTATTTTGCCTTTTCTTGGCGGAAATAAAAATACATTCGGCGTCAGGAATGATGGAAGAGGCCGCAGACAGCACCTCATCAGAATGAGCCGTGCCCAGCAAGTCCGCTTTGTTGAATACCAATATCAAATGCTTTCTTTCCAGGCGCGGAAGTATCTGCCCCGATAGCTGATTCATTTGCGACGTTGCGTCCGTTGCATCAATCATCCAAAGCACGATCTCCGCTTGTTCCAGTTTTTGGAACGTACGCTCTATGCCCAGACTCTCAATCGTATCATTGGTTTCGCGGATACCTGCCGTGTCAATGAAACGGAAAGTAATGCCGCCGATACTGGTCGTATCTTCAATCACGTCGCGCGTAGTGCCGTGAATGTCGCTCACGATAGCCTTGTCCTCGTTCAACAATACATTGAGAAGCGTTGATTTCCCGGCATTCGTTTCGCCGATGATGGCTACCGGTACGCCGTTTTTGATCGCATTTCCTACGCTGAACGAATGTACCAGTCGGGAAATGACCCCCTCGATATGATCCGCCAATCGGCAAAGCTCCGTTCTGTCCGCAAACTCCAACTCCTCATGGTCGCTGAAATCCAGTTCCAGCTCAATCAGTGAAGTGAAGTGTAGCAACTGGTTGCGTAGCTCCGTAAGCTCCTTGCTGAATCCGCCACGCATCTGGCTCATGGCAAGGCGGTGGGTGGCGGCAGATGAAGAAGCAATCAGGTCCGCCACGGCTTCGGCCTGGCTCAAATCCATCTTGCCATTGAGAAAGGCGCGTTGCGTGTATTCTCCCGGTCCCGCCAGGCGGCAACCGTGCTTGATGAGCAATTGCAAAACCTGTTGCAAGATATAGCTCGAACCGTGGCAGGTGATCTCCGTACTATCTTCGCCCGTGTAAGAGTGCGGGGCGCGAAACAGGCTGACAAGAACCTCGTCGATGATTTCCTCTCCATCGTGTATCTTCCCGAAAGTCAGTGTATAAGGTTTGCAATCCGCCAGTGTTTTACCGGATTTTGCCGGGGTGAAAATGCGGCTGGTGATACGAATGGCGTCCGCTCCTGAGACGCGAATGCTTCCGATTGCTCCTCCTTGAGCCGTGGCAATGGCACAGATGGTATCCTGATTCATCATAAAAATTGTTATTTGAGTTGCAAAGATAGCCTTTTGGGGTAAAAAAAAGAACGCGATTGTATATTACTTACTCTTTTTTATTACATTTGCTCAATTTTCGTAGCCTTTACATGATACACTTTGTTATTATGGCGCAAGACAAAATAAAAATGCATGATTCCGCTTCTCATACTACCGAGAAAGACGAGAACACGGAACTACTGAAAGAGAAATTATTGAAGGTCAACTCCGTTCTGGCTGCCCATCAAATTGCTCTCTGGGAGATAAATATCAATACCCTGGAGTGCACTTTCACTCAGGAATATTTCGAAAGTTTAGGCTTGGATAAAGTCGGCATCCGTTATCAGAATTTGGAAGAGTTCTGTAGCTTTGTGCATCCCGATGATAAGCATTTGGTGTCGTTGGAGGGCTTTCAAAAGAAATTGGATGGCTTTGATGAGTCCAATGTCTTACGGGTGCGTTGCGTAGGCGCGCATGGCGAAATAGTCTGGTTGGAGGACCACCTCTTATCTGTAGAGAAAGATAAAAGTGGAAATCCGGAAAGGCTCTTATGCTATACCGTGAACGTCACCGGGCAGTGCGAACGCGAAGCACACATATCGCGCGTGGAAGAGCGAAACCGGAAGATAATACAGGCATTGCCTGAATTTATATTTATTTTGGATCAGGATTTCTTCATCACCGACGTGTTAATGTCTTCTGACACCATTTTGCTCCATCCCGTTGAACAGCTACGGGGAGCGGACGGGCGCACCATCTATTCTCCCGAAGTCAGCGACCTGTTTCTACGGAACATACGTCAATGCCTCGAAGACGGGGAGTTGAAGGAGATAGAGTATCCCCTGGATGTGGATGATTGCGAAAGGCATTATTTCCAGGCACGCATCGCGCCGTTCGAAGATAATAAAGTGATGGCATTGATACACGATATCGGTGACAGGGTGCAACGCTCCAATGAACTCATCGAGGCGAAGCAACGGGCAGAAGAGGCCGACCGCATGAAATCGGTGTTCCTGGCCAATATGAGTCACGAAATCCGCACTCCTTTGAATGCTATCGTGGGATTCTCTGAAATCATAGCTTTGACGGAAGATGAAGTGGAGAAAGCCGAATACCTGAACATCATCCAGAAGAATAGCAACCTGTTGTTGCAACTCATAAATGACATTCTGGACCTTTCCCGCATTGAGTCGGGAAAATCGGAAATGAACTTCCAGTTGGTCGAAATGACCGGACTGATTGACGAAGTGGAGAAAGTGCATCGCCTGAAAATGAAAACGGGCATCCGATTGAATGTGATACGCCCCGATGAGGAAATCTGGATTATGGTGGACCGGAACAGGATTACGCAAGTGCTGTTCAACTTCCTCTCCAATGCCATTAAGAATACCCATGAAGGGGCCATCACCCTGGGGTTGGAGGTCTGTGGAGAATGGTTGAAGGTGTATGTAACGGATACCGGTTGTGGCATTGCGAAGGAGAAATTGCCCTTGATTTTCAACCGTTTTGAAAAGCTGAACGATTTTGTTCAGGGCACGGGTCTGGGGCTTCCCATCTGCCAGAGCATCGTGGAGAGATTGGGAGGAAAGATTTCCGTAGAGTCCGAAGTAGGAGTGGGGAGCACTTTCGTGATGACCCTTCCTTACCGCCAGTTTGTGTTGGGAGCGGATGGTGAACCTGTTGAAATCAATGCCCACGTAGAGCGAAGATCAGACGGCAGGAAGAAAATTCTGATAGCCGAAGATACGGAGTCTAACTTTATGCAGATAAACATTTTGCTGAAGAAGGACTACACCATTTCGTGGGTTACCAATGGCGAAGAGGCCGTAAATAGTTTCTTGCGCGAGTGTCCCGACCTGATATTGATGGACATTCGCATGCCGGTGATGAACGGTATTCAGGCTACGGAAAAGATACGTACCATCGACATCGATCTGCCTATCGTTGCGGTGACGGCCAATGCTTTCCTGATAGAACAACAACAAGCATTAGCCGCCGGATGCAATGATATTATTGCCAAACCATATACTTACGAAAGATTGAAGGAAACAATCATCAAGTATATTTGAGTGGGTGTTTCTTAAATTCTGTCCAGTACGGTTTTTATCAAAGTGTCAATCGTATTCTTGTAGCCCGTATTGGCTTCTTTAATCAACCGGTTGGCTATGACCATGCATACCGTGGTCGCCTTATGTCCCATCAGGCGGCTCAAACCGGCCAGTGCGGAGCTTTCCATCTCGAAGTTCGTAATGCGATAGCCATTGTATTCAAAGTTCTCGATTTTTTCATTCTGCTTCGGGTCGGCCAGCGGAATGCGTAGTTCGCGTCCTTGCGGGCCAAAGAAACCACCGGCGGCAATCGTTACACCACGTACCATATCGTCTCCGGCAATGCGCTCTATCAGTTCGGCATTGGCGTCGATCACGTACGGAGCAGGTGCGCACATATTCCCCGACCATCCCATGTGGTTCAGGAATGCACGTTCAAATGGCAGGTCGCACACTTCATTGCGCCCTGAATAGAAGTTCAGCAGGCCATCGAAACCAATGGACTTTTGCGAGCAGATAAATGTACCTACGGGCGTATTCGGTTGCAAACCGCCACAAGTACCGATGCGTACCAGTTCTAACTGGCGAAGTTGGGGCTTTTCTTCACGTGTGTTGAAGTCGATGTTGGCCAAGGCGTCCAGTTCGTTCATCACAATATCGATGTTGTCGCAACCAATACCCGTAGAAACCACCGTGATGCGTTTGCCCTTGTAGGTACCTGTAATGGTTTTGAACTCGCGGCTTTCCACTTCACATTCTTTATTCTCAAGGTGTGAGCCTACCAGTGCCACTCTGCCCGGGTCGCCCACCAGGATTACTTTGTCTGCCAGCCACTCAGGCTTTACGTGCAGATGAAAAACTGAACCGTCATCATTGATAATAAGTTCGGAAGATGCAAAATACTTTTTCATATTCTGGATTTTTTGGTTGATACGTTTATAAATAGAAAACGCCGGAACGGGATTACTGTTCACCGGTTCCGACGTTTTTCTGGGGCAATAATTCTACCGGTTATTTACTCAACGGCTGGTTTGAGTTGTTTCCCGATGGTTTGGCTATGGTTTCGCGCATGGAAGTATCAGCTTCGATGTTCTTCATCCGATAATAATCCATGATGCCCAGGTTGCCGTTACGGAATGCTTCTGCCATGGCTTTAGGTACTTCGGCTTCCGCCTCGATCACCTTGGCGCGTGCTTCCTGAGCTTTCGCCTTCATTTCCTGTTCGCTGGCCACGGCCATTGCACGGCGTTCCTCAGCTTTGGCCTGGGCGATATTCTTGTCGGCATTTGCCTGGTCTATCTGCAAAGCCGCACCGATGTTCTTACCTATATCGATATCAGCGATATCAATGGACAGGATTTCGAAAGCCGTACCGGCATCCAGACCTTTGCGGAGCACAAGTTTGGAGATTGAATCCGGGTTTTCCAATACTGACTTGTGGTTTTCGGACGAACCGATGGAAGATACGATACCTTCGCCTACACGGGCCAGGATAGTGTCTTCACCGGCACCACCCACCAACTGGCGGATATTGGCGCGTACCGTTACACGGGCTTTGGCTATCAACTGGATACCATCTTTTGCTACGGCGGTCACCGGAGGAGTATCGATCACCTTCGGGTTTACCGACATCTGAACGGCTTCGAACACATCACGTCCGGCAAGGTCGATTGCGGTAGCCATCTGGAAGGATAATTCAATATTAGCTTTAGAGGCGGATACCAAGGCGTGTACCACTCTTTCTACGTGTCCACCGGCCAGGTAGTGAGCTTCCAGCTCGTCGCGGGTAATGTTGCTCAATCCGGCTTTGTGTGCTTCAATCATACCAGGTACAATAATGTAGGGAGGTACGTTACGGATACGCATTAAAAACAATTGCACCAATGAAATCCTGACTCCCGAAACTTTGGCGGACAACCATAGGAAGAAAGGAACATAGTGGAAGAACAGTACGATGAAGATAATGCCTCCTATCACAAGAAAGGCAGTTAGGTACATAGTGTCTACGTTCATGATTTATAAGATATTAAGTGTGAATATTAATCTTTTTTCTTTTCTACCATGATAACGCCGTCCGTAATACGGTTTACAATGATAGGGGTTTTTTCATTCAGAAATCCGTCCATGGATTTCACTTCCACGATGTTGCCGTCTATTTCGGCATTGCCGATCAGTGCCAGGCGTGTAATGGCCACACCCGTATCGCCTACTTTTACTTGATCCGCGGCCGTACGGTCCACCTTCGATGTGATATTCTTCTTCAACGCCACTTTATCCAAGGTCTTGGAGCGCATGAAGAGTATCAATGAGCCTATGCAGGCTATTGCCGATACACCGAGCGTGATGAAACCAGCCGTTGTACCCAGATAGGCAAAGGCATAGTAGTTGGCATAGATCATGCAAGCTCCGGCCAGAATTCCGGCTATGCTGATGCCCGGGATGACGAACAGTTCTACCAAGAACAGGATAACTGCCGCAACAATGAGTACAATGATGATAAGTATGTCCATAGTTTTCTATTTAAAGGATTGTTTTTCTGTATTACGCACTTCAATGGCGGCCTTCTCCAATTCACCTGATAATTGTTGTATCTGCTTTTCCAGGTCGAGTATGGCGGGAGCCAGTTTGGTTTTATCGCTTTCCTTGGCACGGGAGTACAAGGAACGTTGCTCTTCCAATTTGTTTTGCTGCTGTCTGAAGCTTTTCTCCAATTGGCGGTATTTGCTGAATAAGCTCTTGGCCTGGGGTGATTTAAAATCACTCCATTGATAATACGTAGTGTGGTCATCAATTACAAATTCAAAGTCATAGCTCCGTTCGGCTTGTGGCTTTTCACTGATAGCGGCTTGCAGGCGGCGTTTGGCATCAGATACTGTATTTTGATCTACCCATGTATCTTTCAGGGAGTGAATTTGAGCAAGTCGGACAACTTTTTTCTTGTCCATAGCTTCATAGTTATACACCCGTTTGGAAGAGTTGGGAATAAATACGTAAATACATACTTTCCCTTCCGGTTGGTAGCGATCGGAAGCAAACCATCCGAGGTTGTTAAACTCGTCGATGGCAAACATATAGTCGTTATAGGGAGAATTGAATGGCATGCCCACATTCTCCGGAGTCAGATAAGTGTTGGTATTCGTATTGTAGCGGGTAACGAATATGTCGTATCCACCTATTGAATTTTCACCGTCGGCGGCATAGTAGATAGTTGCACCATCCGTTAATACGTACGGATAATTGGCGTTGATGGAGTCGTTGATGCTACCGGGCAATAGGCTGCCTTTACTCCATTCGCCTTGCATCTTGTTGCGGGCAAGGATGCTGAGTTTGCCATCAGGCTGGCGTTCACCGTAATAAATCTTATTACCGAGTTCAGTTTCGTATACAGTAGCTTCTACTTCTTCTTTATTCTGGAAGAAATCGTTGTACGTGAATAATTTACCGGATTCCGGACTGATTTTATAAGCTTCCAAAAAGCGGTCTTTATCCACTACGATACTATCGATAATGCACACTTCTTCAATACCTTTCAGCATGCGGAGATTGGTCTTGCTCTTTTCCAGAAGTTTTTCAGCTTCTGCGGTAGACCTTTTTCGTTTGGAAAGATCACTGATATACTCTTCGTAACACTTGATGGCATCTTCAAAACGATACAGGTCGTTATAATTTCGTGCCAGATACAGTTGTCCGCTGGGGATACGTTTCTTAACGGCTGTTTCCAGGTATTTCAGGGCTACGTCAGGTTCTCCTGTTTCCAAGCAGCATACACCGTACCATAAATTATAATTTCCGTTTGCCGGTTGTGTCCTGACGAATTTTTTGAAAACGGGTTTGGCTTTCTCGTACTGCCCCTTGTTGTAAAAAGCTTTAGCTTGTTCCAACGTCTGTGCCGATGCACCGACTAATACGAGACAAAATAGAAGGAGTAAAATATATCTCTTTTTCATGCTAGTTATCCAACTTACAAATTCGAATGTTCAAAAATACAAATTAATCGGGAATAATGCTGCTTTCCGTTATTCTATTATGTTAATTCTTCTTTAAATCATTCTTTTCTCTTACTTTTGCAGGACAAAGAGTAAAAGAGCTATAAGCTACATGAGCTACGAGCTACAAGTAGTTGCGTAACGTCCGCATGGGACTTGTAGCTCTTAGCTTGTAACTCGTAGCTTTGAATTATTATGGCGCAATTTACTGAAGAAGAGAAGACCATCCGCCGCATAGAAAAGCGGTTTAGTAAGGGACTGGTAGAATATGGGCTGATAGAGGATGGGGATAAAATCCTCATCGGACTTTCCGGTGGCAAAGACTCTTTGGCGTTGGTGGAATTGTTGGCAAAGCGCGCCGGTGTCTTTAAGCCCAGATTCTCCGTGGTTGCCGTTCATGTGGTTATGAAGAATATACCTTATCAGAGTGATTTAGCATATCTGCGTGAGTATGTTGAGTCGTGGAATATCCCTTTCGTACTGTATGAGACGGAGTTCGATGCAAGTACGGATACGCGTAAGTCACCTTGTTTTCTTTGTTCATGGAATCGGCGTAAGGCGTTGTTTACTGTTGCCAAGGAACAAGGTTGTAATAAAATAGCATTGGGACATCACATGGATGATATTTTGGAAACATTATTGATGAATATCACTTTTCAGGGCGCGTTTAGTTCCATGCCTCCTCGTTTGGTAATGAAGAAGTTCGATATGACGATTATCCGTCCGATGTGTTTGGTACATGAGTCTGATTTGCTGGAACTGGCACAGATAAGGGGATATCGGAAACAGGTGAAGAATTGCCCTTATGAAGTGCAATCTCATCGAAGCAATATGAAAGACATTTTGCATCAGCTGGAAGAAATGAATCCGGAAGTTCGTTATAGTCTTTGGGGAAGTATGGCAAATGTTCAGGAAGAGCTTCTTCCTAAAAAAGTTAGTAATTTAGATTAATTAATTATCGCTTAAATATTCATAACTGAAATGAAAGGTCTTTATACGATTCTGCTTTTAATTGTCTCCAATGTCTTTATGACTTTTGCTTGGTATGGTCATCTGAAGTTGCAAGACATGAAAATTATTACAAACTGGCCGCTTTATGCCATCATTTTGTTTTCGTGGAGCATTGCTCTTGCGGAATATTTCTGCTTGGTTCCGGCCAACCGTATTGGGTTTATAGGCAATGGCGGTCCTTTTTCATTGATACAGTTGAAGATAATTCAGGAGGTGATTACTCTTATTATTTTCACTGTATTTACTACTGTCCTTTTTAAAGGTGAAAGCCTGCATTGGAATCATTTTGCGGCATTCATTTGCCTGGTATTGGCAGTGTATTTTGTATTCTATAAATGATAATTTAGCAGCGTAGCGCTGGAGCAAGTTTTCCCTTCGGCATGCAAGTAATTTTTCAGACGCGGATGACGCGGATAACGCGGATTTTAAAGGCTGCGCTATGTTTACTGCATCTTATCCGGATGGAAAAAAAGAGATCCGTGTCATCCGCGTCATCCGCGTCTGAAAAATTACTTGCATGCCGAAGGGAAATTTTAATCCGAGTTCGTCCGTCTTATCCGTGTCGTCCGCGTACCAATTCCCCACCGCTAAATTATCATTTTTTTGTTATAAACCGTTCCATTCCTTTCGTATAGTACGTTTGAAGTTCTCCATTCCCATCCGTATAAATGAAGCACGCATCAATATCCGGATGAGCATTGGCAAAACGTTCCGCTTCTTCCAATCCCATTACCATGAATGCAGTGGCATAAGCATCAGCGCTCATACAGTCTTTGGCTACTACAGTGGCAGATAAGATATTGTGTTGTACGGGGTATCCTGTTCTTGGGTCTATGGTATGTGCATATTTCTTTCCGTCTCTGTAATAGAAGTTGCGATAATTGCCTGAGGTTGCAATGCCTACATCCGTTACATTCAGTACTGTTTGTAGCTCCTGATTAATGGACAGTGAATCATCAACCGGCTTATTGATTCCAATGCGCCATAGTTCTTTCTTGGGATTTTCTCCCCGTGCTACGATCTCTCCGCCTATATCTACCATGAAATTCGTGATGCTTTTCTTTGCAAGAAACTGCGCTATTACATCCACTGCATATCCTTTGGCTACTGCACTGCACGAGAGCATCATGCGCTCATCCTGTTTCACTACTTTGCCTTCTTCTGACAGAACCACTTTCGTATATCCTGTAATTTCCAGCAGGCTGTCTATCATAGTGGAGTCAGGAAATGCGCCTTTCTTGAAACCAAACCCCCAGGCATTGGCCAGTGGAGCAACCGTAATATCGAATGCACCATTCGTTTCTTTGGATATTTCCATACTACGACGGAATACATTTGTAAAGAAGGTATCTGGTACAATATCCTCATTCCGATTGATTCGTGTAATTGTGGCCGTATCATTGAAGGGAGATAGCGAACCGTCAAATCTCTTCAATTCTTCATCGATTTCAGCTTTCAGATCACCGTCATATTGATAAGTTATATTATAAACTGTGCCGAATATCAGTCCGTTGACTGTATAATAAGGTTGCGTACGGTTATGACGTGCAAGTATCCAGATTGTTCCCAATACAAGCAGGGCAATCCATAAGAAATTTCTCTGTACTTTCTTTTCCATAAGCGAAGTTTAACTGAAGAACAAATGTTCTATTAATATTTTTGTGCCGATGATAATCAGGATAATACCTCCCCAGAGTTCTGCCCGCAACTTTCGTGCAATGCCGCAACCAAAACGGATACCGAACAGTAATCCGATGAGGGACATAACGAAAGATACGAAACCGATGATAGAAATGGGTGCCAGTATTTCCGAGAAATCCCGCATCCCCAGAAATGCAAATGAGACACCAATGGCCAGTGCATCTATACTGGTTGCAACGGCTAATGCGAGTACTACTTTCAGACTTTTCGGGTCATACTCTTTTTTGCAATCTTCGTCTTTGAAAGACTCTCTGACCATGCGTCCGCCCAGGAAAGCAAGGATGATGAACGCAATCCAATGATCCAGACTTTCTATTAGGTGGCTGAACGTGCTGGCACCTATCCATCCGAGGAGTGGCATGATAGCTTGGAATAATCCAAAGAAAAAAGCCATGGTCAGCATGGGCCGCCACAGCGTACGTTTCAGAAGAATACCACTGGCTATGGAAATTGCGAAACAGTCCATCGCGAGTCCCACAGCAAGAAGCCAAATCTCTAATCCGTTCATAGTTTAATAGGGTAGTTTATATGTGATTGTATAGGTTACGCCCATGGTGTTAGAGCCATATTTGCCGAATCCGGGTACATACCACGGATCACCGTATTCTCCGGTTGATGAACTTGTACGGAATTTGAAGCGCAATCCCCAGCCCATGTAGAACTGTTTCCAGATATGTGCGCGTATGCCAACGCAGAATTCAAACCATTGCATTGAACCTTTCATTCCTTTATGGTTGAATGGTACGCTTCCTTCCCAGATACCATCCATTTGATTGGGGTTTCCGATACTTCCGTCAAAAATAGGATCAGTCACAGGGAGAGTTGTTATATCATACTTGAAACTACTCATTGCATAACGTAAACCGACAAACAGGAAATTATCGAATTTCTTCTTATAAAGAGCGTTGTAGTTCATACCGATACGGAAATAAGGTGCATTACTTTTGTAATTCGTTCCGTTATCATTCCATGCATCGGTGCTGCCATATCCAAGTTCCACTATCGGGAAGAAACGGTTTTTAAGGTTGACGTCGACAGCTACTTCCGAGCTTAAGAAATCACCTCCCAGAACTTTGCTTCCGATTCCCCACAGGTCTACACTGACAGTCACGCCATTGTATAGCGGGAAGACATTCTCATCCGCTTCTTTCTTTTCCTCCTTCTTGGGTGGATTGGAAGCGGGAGGCCGGTTGCTGTTCTGTGCCTGTACCGGAAGCCCTGTCAGCAAGAAAAATGCCAGACTAAGGCTGAGGATAAAAGAGCTTAAGATTTTCCGTTCCATAAATGCTTACTTCTTTTTCTTGAATATATATGGAGTCAAGTAGATAGCGACTGTACGCTCCGCCTGTGATGCTTTGTTTCATCTGATAGCCACAATCCATTGACAGGAAATAGGGCGTATTCTTTTGATAGATAATAATAGTGTCTTTTTTAATCTTGGGATCTTTGCTATAGTGAAATATCAATACGGTAGAATCTGCTGTATAGCGCAGAGGCAATGATAGCGAATGTACTCTTTTCTGATTGTTAAGAATGACGGAGTCCGTATCGAAAGCTGTAATAGTCAGTGAGTCGAGGGTATCGTTGAGCACTCTTTTACTTTCCCTGTCCACCGTATATAGATAACATTCCATCATCGGACGTGCATTCATGGAGCAATCTTCTTCTTCTGAACAAGAAGAAACGATACTGATGATGGGATAAGCAATCAGACAAAGCAATATCAGTTTTACTAATTTTTTCATAGTCTATATTGTTTTTTCTATTTGATATTTATTTCGTTCAGGAGCGTTACGCGAAATCAGTTCGCCAAGGAAGCCTGCAAGGAACAGTTGAGTTCCGATGATCATGGCGGTCAGCGATAAGTAGAAGTAGGGAGAGTCCGTAACCAGGCGGTAAGGCATTCCGTTATACATATTATACAGTTTCGTGATTCCTACAATAATCACTGAGATAAAGCCGAAGATGAACATCAGTGAACCGAGCAACCCGAAAAAATGCATGGGTTTTACTCCGAAGGCTGACAAGAACCAGAGTGAAATCAAATCCAGATATCCATTGAAGAAACGGTTTAAACCACCGAACTTTGTCTTTCCGAATTTACGTGCCTGGTGCTGAACTACTTTTTCTCCGATCTTTTTGAAACCGGCATTTTTGGCGAGGTAGGGGATATAGCGGTGCATTTCTCCGTACACTTCGATGTTCTTCACCACATCCATTTTGTAGGCTTTCAATCCACAGTTAAAGTCGTGCAGGTTCTTGATGCCCGACACTTTACGAGCTGTTGCATTGAATATTTTTGTAGGAATGGTTTTTGAAAGTGGGTCGTAGCGTTTCTTTTTCCATCCGGATACCAGATCATAGCCGTCTTCCGTAATCATGCGGTACAGTTCGGGTATTTCGTCCGGGCTATCCTGCAAATCTGCATCCATGGTGATGACTACATCTCCCTGTGCCTTCTCAAAGCCACAGTACAATGCCGGCGATTTGCCATAGTTACGGCGGAACTTGATGCCATGCACGGTATCCGATTTTCGGCTCAGTTCTTCGATAATTTGCCAGGAACGGTCGGTACTTCCGTCATTTACGAAAATTACTTCGTATGAAAAACCATTGGCTTTCATTACCCGTTCAATCCATGCGTACAGTTCCGGAAGTGATTCTTCTTCATTATATAAAGGAACGACAACTGAAATATCCATCTTGTGATTTATGATTTATGAATTATGAATTAGGGTTGAAATCACATCTGCTTTTTTACTTTATCACTCATTTTAATGATTCATCTTTATCTTCCGCCTATATGCTCTGCCGGTGGGCGCTTCATGACAAACAAGGCGGTGGGGATAGCAAGTAATGATCCGTAGAATACATTCTGAGACATCAGTTGCATGGTGATATCTGTTGGAGATAGCGAACGCATCGCACTTATAATTTCTTTAAACTGCTCTACATAGGCATCCATCCCCGGTATGGTATGACTGGTCAGGCTGTTCAGTAAGCTTTCGTATGTGTTTAGCACAAACCCTTGATCAATAAAACGGAAATATACATAATGAGCTACCGCTGTAAGCAATGCGGCAAACATATACATAAATACAGTGAAAATCCACGCGTGAAGAAAACTGATGGCACCACCGCAAACTTGGTTACGGTACATTCGTACATAATAATACGCCATAAAAGGCACGCATAGAGTTAGTCCTGCAAAGAGGAAAAATAGGAACGGTGTAGTTAACCCTAAAGGAAATAAAATGAACTTCAAAATCCAAAATCCTCCCAGGTAAGTGCCGAATAACATGGCATATCGTTGTAAGTAACCTTTGTTCTCTGTCATCTTTCATTAGGAATAATGGCGCAAAGGTATAAATAATATTGTTTGTAACCCCCGTATTCTTGTTAAAGTTGAAAAAAGTTTGGGCAAAGTATTGCAGGTTTAATAAAAATGCATACCTTTGCACCCGCAAACGAAAATACGGGTAAGTCCTATACGGCCAGCTCCCTTCGAATCCTCCAGGGCTTGATCGCAGCAAAGGTAGTTGGTTGTAGCGGCGCGATATAGTAAGCTTACCCACCCGCCTCTTTAGCTCAGCTGGCCAGAGCACGTGATTTGTAATCTCGGGGTCGTTGGTTCGAATCCGACAAGAGGCTCAAAGAAAAGGAGATATGTTCTAACAAGAATGTATCTCTTTTTTATTTGTTTTTTACGAAAAAAGTAATAGCTTTGCTCTGTAAAACCTAATATTATGATACGAAAACAACCTTATACCTTCTATGTACTCTTCGTTTTTCTCTTTCTGATCCCTTTTGGTAAGGCGTTTGCCGGTTGGAACAACTTCATTGTAAACTTTGATAAAAGCCTTTATGGGAAAGGTCCCCAGACTTGGCAAATAGCTCCTTATGATGACCATTGGGTGTATTTTGCCAATAAAAACGGCATGGTGCAATTTGATGGTAATGTGTGGAAAGTATTTCCATTAAATAACTTCTCGGATGTGCGTTCCGTATTGGCATCCACTATTCAGAAAAGAATTTATGCCGGTGGTATTAATGAATTTGGCTATTACGAACCGGCAGAAGACGGCGAACTGATTTACCACTGCATGTCCGATACGCTTGACAATTCTGTTCGTATGCTTGGCAATGTGTGGGGAATCCATGAGGCGGATAATATCCTTTATATACAAGGCGATGACCGTGTAGTGAAATATCTGAATGGAAAATATACCGCTATCGAAATGAATGCCAAGATCGACTGTTCCAATATGGTGAACGGTATCCTTTATATAGGTACCGATCGTGGTGTGTGGGTACTGGTCGGAAATACTTTCTTTCCATTGCAGGGTGCGGATTCCCTGGCTTCCAATCGCATCCGTGGAATCATTCCACATAAGGGTGGGGGAATCATCATCGTGACGGCGTATGACGGTCTGTTTTATTATAATGGCCGTACCATTGCTCCTTTTATTACCGGTGCAGAGGACTTTATGCGTGAGAACGAAGTTTTTTGTGTGGCTGCTCAAGATGATAAGATAGCTTTGGGAACTATTCATAAAGGCTTATTACTGATAGATTGCGCTACCATGGATGTGAAATACTTCAACGAGAATAACGGGCTGCGTAATAATACGGTGCTTTCCGTAGCCTTCGACGGCCAGGGAAACTTGTGGGCGGGTTTGGATAGTGGTATTGATCATGTTTGTCTGAGCTCTCCTTTTACCAATTTGTATTCATATCCTTATTCTTACGGTACGGGCTATGCGGCTGCTGTTGAGAATGGCTATTTGTATCTGGGTACCAATCGGGGGCTTTATTATACTTCTTATCCGGTGAAGCTGAACGGTAGTTTACCGGATATTCATCCCGTTCCTCAATCCAGTGGTCAGGTGTGGAACCTTTGTAAAATTGGTGATGATCTGTTTTGTCTTCATGATCGTGGAATTTTTCAGATTAAAGGTACAAGTATACATAGAATCACGGATATTACGGGTGCCTGGTGCTGTCAAGAGGTTATGGGGCGACCCGATCGTATGTTTGTAGGGGTGTATAATGGCATTTATCTTTTGGAGAAGAAAGCGGGCGAATGGCATATGCTTTGTAAAATCGAAGGATTTGTTGACTCAAGCCGTTTGTTTGAGCAAGAGTCTGCCAGGATTCTATGGGTTCATAATTCCGGCATTATCACCCGTGTGGAGTTGAGTGAGGATTTAACCCGTCAGATCAGTGTAAAATCCTATGGTGTGGCAGAAGGCTTTCCGGTTGAGCGTGATATTTATGTAGCTAAAATAGAAGGCCGTGTTTATTTTGCCACTTCCCACGGTATTTATAAATATAATATTCACAAAGATATGATGGAGCCTTGCAACGATATGAATAATTTGTTGAATGGCACTGCTCCCTATACGCGTCTATTGGAATATCATGACCGGCTCATCAGTCTGAGCCCTTATGAAATCTGTATAGCTAACCTGGGGACTTATAAGAGGGGAGCCAATACCAGTATCAATTCCATTCCCCAATCTTTGCTTGAGTTGGTGCCGACGTATGCCATTGTTCCTTTATCGGATTCGCTTATGGTGATTCCGAATGAAGAGGGATTTGCCCTGTTCACGATTCCGGCGGTGAAGCACCGGCAAGATCTTGCCCATTCCGTATATATCCGGAATATGTATATTACCTATCCTAAAGATTCTTTGATATATACAGCTAATTTTCTAGGAAAGAAGCCGTCCCTCGCTATTAACTATACATCCAATTCGGTTCGGTTCGATTATAGTCTTTCTTTCTTGGCTTTTGGAGGAGATGATATTCGTTTTCAGTATCGTTTGAATGAAGGAGCATGGTCAGACTATACCACTGTGCATACCAAGGAATATAGTAATCTGTCCGAAGGTGATTATACTTTTGAAGTAAAAGCCATTTATCCGGACGGTACTACTTCATTGGATGAACTTTCTTTCCGTATTCTTCCGCCTTGGTATCGCAGTGTGCCCGCCTACGTCTTCTATTTCGTCCTTATGTTGTTGGGCGTCTGGTATATTTACCGCTGGGATGATGTACGTGTGAAACGGAAGAAGCAACAGGCAGTTGTGGAGAAAGATAAAGAATTGCATGAAATGGAGAAGGAGTTTGAGGCTGAAAAATCCCGACGCGAAAAACAGATTATGCAATTGGAGAAAGAAAAGCTGGAGTACGACTTGCAGCATAAAAGCCAGGAGATGGCTAACCTGATGATAAACTTTGTCCGTAAAAACGAGATGTTGACGGAGATCAAATCGGAAATTTTCAAAGTGGCTTCCTCTCTGAAAGGGGAGGGCGCCCGTGAAGGTAAGCAGCTCCTTCTGATTATAAATGGTAAAATTGACTCTAACATCCAAAGTGATGAAGTGCTGAAACGCATCGAAGATCAGTTCGATTTGATTCATAACAACTTTATGAAACGTCTTCATGCCCGTCATCCCGATCTCTCAGATAATGAGCGTATGATGTGTGCCTATCTGAAAATGAATCTTTCCACTAAAGAGATTGCTCCTTTGCTGAATATCTCTGTTCGTGGCGTTGAAACTATCCGCTACCGGTTGCGCAAAAAGTTTGGTTTGGAACGTGAGGATAGTTTGACGGATTATTTAAATAACAAGCTGTAGAGTAATCTTCTGCTTCAAGCTTTTTCCTTAAGTTTGAACTTACGGGGAGAAGGTGTACTTTTCGGTATTACTATGAGTAGGAAAAAGTTTCCTGTGGGGGAACCATTAGTTTCAAGGCATGAAACTACCAGTTTCTCGGTGTGAAACTACTGGTTTCAAGCGATGAAACTGTTTGTTTCACACCGGGAAACTGATTACCACCTATGGAGGGCCGTACTATCCCTCACTCAGTTGCTATTTTTATGCTTTTAATTTGTACTCTTTCACTGCCTTTTCCAGCCTTTCCAAAGGCAATTCTCCCGATTGTCTCCAAAGCTGTTCACCTTTTCTCATTAATATAAATGTGGGATACATTTCAATGGTGTAGAAATCAGCAAGGGCACTTTCCTGGTCGATATCCACTTGCACTACTTCAAGGGTTCCTTCCATTGCCTTTTTAAATTCTTCTACAATAGGCTGCATGCGTTTGCAATGCGGGCACCAGCTTGCGTAAAATTCTGCCATAACCCAGTCTCCATTGGCTAACTTTTCCCTGTTCCGTTCTTCACGGGCTTCTTTTTTCTCTTCCATGATGATATGTTTTAAAATGATTGATTATACGTTGAACAATACGGGAAGAAAAAAAGTTTCTATCATTACAATTATTAATGCTATAAAAATTGCTACTTTTGTAAGCAAAAACACGAAAGGACAAATAATATGTCACACTTGGCTACTTTAATAAACGATTTGGCGTTGATACTGATTTGTGCAGGAATCATGACGCTATTGTTCAAGAAACTGAAACAGCCGTTGGTGCTGGGGTATGTGGTGGCAGGCTTTCTGGCCAGTCCACATATGCCATATACTCCCTCGGTGATGGATACGGCTAATATACAGACTTGGGCGGATATCGGTGTAATATTCCTTCTGTTCGCGCTGGGACTGGAATTTAGTTTCAAGAAAATTGTAAAAGTTGGTGGAGCGGCTATTATTGCTGCCTGTACCATCATATTCTGTATGATTCTTTTGGGAATAACTGTCGGTACGGGCTTTGGCTGGCAGCGTATGGACAGCATCTTCCTGGGAGGTATGATTGCCATGTCTTCCACTACCATTATTTATAAAGCGTTCGATGATTTGGGAATGCGTAAGAAGCAATTCACCGGATTGGTGCTTAGCGTGCTGATATTGGAAGATATTCTTGCTATTGTCTTGATGGTGATGCTGTCTACCATGGCGGTAAGGCATAATTTTGAAGGTTCGGAAATGCTGGAAAGTATCGGAAAACTGCTCTTCTTCCTGATACTTTGGTTTGTGGTCGGTATCTACCTGATACCCGAATTACTGAAGCGATGCCGCAAGTTGATGAGTGAAGAAACACTGCTTATTGTCTCCCTTGGACTTTGTTTCGGTATGGTGGTTATGGCAGCTCATACGGGCTTTTCTGCTGCATTCGGAGCTTTTATCATGGGTTCCATTCTTGCTGAAACGGTTGAGGCTGAGAGTATAGAACGGTTAGTGAAGCCGGTGAAAGATCTTTTTGGCGCCGTATTCTTCGTGTCGGTAGGTATGATGGTGGATCCTGCAATGATTGTGGAATATGCACTTCCTATCATTGTAATAACACTGGCTGTTATTCTGGGACAGTCCTTGTTCGGTACGTTGGGTGTGCTGTTGGCCGGGCAGCCTTTGAAGACGGCTATGCAATGCGGTTTCAGTTTAACTCAGATTGGTGAGTTTGCTTTTATTATTGCATCGCTGGGGGTATCGCTCCATGTGACGAGTGATTTTCTGTATCCTATTGTGGTGGCAGTTTCGGTTATTACCACCTTTCTTACTCCCTATATGATTCGCTTTGCCGAGCCGGCTTCAAATTTCGTTGATACTCATTTGCCGGCAAAGTGGAAAAACTTCTTGTTGCATTACTCATCCGGTTCACAGACTATGAATCATGAGAGCCTGTGGAAGAAGTTTATTTTGGCTTTGACGCGAATCACTATTGTCTATTCCATAGTGAGCATTGCGGTTGTTGCGTTAGCTTTCCGCTTTCTTGTTCCGTTGCTTTTGGAACATATACCCGGAATCTGGGGGAAGCTGCTTGCCGCTTTCCTGACTATTCTGTTTATTGCTCCATTCTTGCGGGCTATTATGATAAAAAAGAATCATTCGGCTGAATTTGTAACTTTATGGAAGGATAGTCGGGGAAATCGTGCACCGTTGGTAGCTACAATCGTTATACGTATTCTGATAGCTGTATCTTTTGTAATGTTTGTGATAGCAGGCTTGTTTGAAGTCTCTGTTGGTTTATTGTTGGGTGTGGCTGTTTTATTGGTTACGATGATGATATTGTCTCGGCAACTGAAGAAACAGTCTATCATGATAGAGCGGAAATTCTTCCAGAATCTGCGCTATCGCGATATGCGGGCCGAGTATATGGGAGAGAAGAAGCCGGAATATGCAGGACGTTTGTTGTCCCGTGACTTGCATCTGGCGGATTTCGAAATCCCCGGTGAATCGGCATGGGCGGGAAAGACGTTGCTGGAGCTTAATTTTGGTAAACAATTTGGCGTACATGTCGTCTCTATTCTTCGAGGAAAGAAGCGGATTAATATACCGGGAGCTTCCGTAAGGCTTTTCCCGGAAGATAAGATTCAGGTCATAGGTACAGATGAAGAACTGAACCAGTTTGGTACCGAAATGGAGAAAGCTTCTGCTCTGGATACGAATGTAGTTGAAAAGAGTGAAACTATCCTGCGTCAGTTCCGCGTGGATGAGCAATCAGAATTTCTGGGTAAGACGATGCGTGAATCCGGTATTCGTGAGAAGTATCATTGCCTTATAGTAGGGGTGGAGAGGGGAGAAGAAGCCTTGCATGCTCCCGATCCGCATGAGCCGTTTATGGAGGACGATGTGGTATGGGTAGTGGGAGAAAAAGCCGATGTGTATAAATTAGTCGGCCAAAAGAATGAAAATATCGACATGGAATAAAGATGGAAAGTTTATCTTTGTTCCGTAAACATAAATAATAAACCAAGAATATCATGAAAAGTGATCCGAAAGAATGTCTGTATTGTCAGAATAACGAGACGCTGCACAATCTGATGATTGAGTTTGCCGAACTGAGTGTATCCCGTGTGTTTTTGTTTAAGGAACAAACATACAGAGGACGTTGCCTTGTGTCTTACAAAGACCACGTCAATGATTTGAATGAATTGAGCGATGAGGATCGTAATGCTTTTATGGAGGATGTGGCGCGTGTAACTCGTGCTATGCAGAAAGCGTTTAATCCCGAAAAGATTAATTATGGTGCATATTCCGATAAGTTGTCGCATCTGCACTTTCATCTTGCTCCCAAATATGTAGATGGTCCCGATTACGGTGGTACTTTCCAGATGAACCCGGGAAAAGTATACTTAACGGATGCTGAATACAAAGAATTGATTGAGGCTGTGAAGAAAGAGCTTTGATAGTGATTTGGGGTGAGTGATTAGTGATTAACACCATGCGGCGTGTAGCTACTAATCACTCACCCCTAGTTGCTAATTAAAGTTTATTCAGTATTTTGTCCATTGCCCAATTAGTGAGCGTTGCGCTTGCTCCGTCGCAAGTGCAGATGGATTTGCCTAAAAGGTGGTCGACAACGGCTTGGATAAGCGGTTGTTGTACATGTTCCGGATTAGCTACCGGGATTTCTTCTCTTCCTTTTTCTGTGTGAAGGGCGATAGGATCGTAAGTAAATACAGAGAAACAGATCATTCCTTTGTCTCCTATCACTTCAATGCGGTCTTCGCGTGCGGAGTCGTGCGCTACGAAACACCAAGAACCACTACCTACCAATCCGTTATCAAATTGGAAGCATGCACTCAGAGTGTCTTCGGCAGGATAAAGTCCGCCGCGATTACTCTTATATCCACAGGCTTCGAGGATGCAACCGAACATGTTTTGTAATAAGTCAATCTGATGTGGGGCTAAATCATAAAAATAGCCGCCGCCGGCAATATCCGGTTGTACACGCCACGGGAGATTTTCTTTGTTGTAATCTAAGTCACGGGGAGGTTGGGCAAAACGAATTTGAACATTGATGACATTGCCTATGCTTCCATTCTCTATCAATTCCTTTACTTTGAGGAAGTAAGGCAGATAGCGACGGTAATAAGCAACGAAGCAGGGAACCCCGGTTTCATTGGAGATACGGTTGATGCGGCAGCACTCTTCGTAGGTTACGGCCATGGGCTTTTCTATATATACAGGCTTGCCGGCTTTCATTGCCATGATAGCATAAGTGGCGTGTGAAGAGGGAGGGGTGGCAATGTAGATAGCATTCACATCTTCATCGTCAATCAATTCCTGGGCATCATCATACCACTTTGGAATACCTCTTTCCTTAGCATAAGCTTTGGCTTTGGCGCCATCGCGACTCATGACAGCAATTACTTCCGAACCTTCCACCTTTTGGAAGGCGGGACCACTTTTATATTTGGTCACTTCTCCGCAACCAATGAATCCCCATTTAATCTTCTTTTCGCTCATAATGATGTAATGTGATTATCACTCTTTTTTATTCTTCCTCAAAATCGAATTCAAAATCAAAGTCGTCCATGAATTCGGGAGTTGTAAACTCTTCCAAAGTTCGTCGATCCTTTTTTGTAGGACGACCTGCACCTTTGGCACGGTCAATGAAACCACTGATACGGCTCATCTCCAGCAGTTCATACTGATCGGGAGTCGTAACGTTCTCCATCATTTCCGTAACGAGCTTTGCACCAATACGTTTCTCGATAGCTTGCAATACTTTGAAAGAGTAGGTCACAGGTGGTTTGCGCACTTGTATCACGTCGCCTGGTTTCACCGTACGGGCAGCTTTTGCTAATCCTCCATTGATACTGATGCGTCCTTTCTTACATGCTTCGGCGGCAATGGTACGTGTCTTGAAAATACGTACAGCCCACATCCATTTATCTATTCTTGCTTCACTCATATCATTTTTTAGTAGTTAGTAGGAAGTAGTTAACTACTATCTACTTCTTATTAAATTGGTTCATTGTAATATCAATTCCTGCCAGGCAGAAGCTTTTGATAATATCTCCTGCAGTCTTTAAGCGTTCGTCCATGGTCTTCCAGTCTTCGTCAGTGAAGTGACCCAGTACATAATCTATCTGACCACCTCGTGGGAACTCGTTGCCGATACCGAAACGGAGCCGGGCATAGTTCTGTGTGCCCAGGATGGCTGCAATGTGTTTTAGTCCATTGTGTCCGGCGTCGCTACCTTTTCCTTTCAGGCGCAGAGTACCAAATGGCAGAGCAAGATCATCTACTATTACTAACACGTTTTCCAATGGAATGTTCTCTTTCTGCATCCAGTATCGTACGGCATTTCCGCTGAGGTTCATGAATGTAGAAGGTTTCAGCAGTAAAAGCTGGCGTCCTTTCACGGATAGGGTAGTGGTAAAGCCGTAGCGGCCATCATTGAAAGTGACCCCTGCTGCTTTTGCCAATGCATCCACTACCATGAATCCTATGTTATGGCGGGTTTCGTGATAGTCAGGACCGATATTTCCTAATCCAACAATTAAGTATTTCATTTCTCTGAGAAATTATATTTTTCACCACGGGGTTGCGCTGAATTTCACGGAGTTTTTTCTTTAATAATATAATTCTGTGATGCTCTGTGTAACTCTGTGGTGAATAATTATAGAAACAAGGAACGCGGATTATCACAGCTTTCGCGGATTAATGAAATCTGCGTCTTCTGCGTTAATCCGCGTTCCGGAATGTGTCTTCTTGTGAAAGAGCTGATTAGTTGCCAGCAGCAGCGGCAGCACCTCTTGCAGCACGAGTCAACTTAACTGCGCATACAACAGCTTCTTTTGCATTCATCAATTCCAAACCTTCGAAGTTCAACTCACCAACTTTAACAGTCTTACCCAGACCCAGGTGAGCAACATTTACTGTCAGTTTTTCAGGAATAATGTTGTATAAAGCTTTTACTTTTAGCTTACGCATCTGCAATACCAGCTTACCACCGGCTTTTACACCTTCTGCTAAACCTTCCATCTGTACAGGAACTTCCATTACGATGGGTTTAGACTCGTCAATCTGATAGAAGTCAACGTGCAGGATTGTATCTTTTACCGGATGAAATTGGATATCTTTCATGATAGCGTTGATTTTCTTGCCGTCGATAATCAGGTCAACTACGTAGATGTGCGGAGTATAAACCAAGTTACGCAGACCATCAGCAGATACAGTGAAGTGGATGTTTTCACTTCCTCCGTAGAGTACGCAAGGTACACCGTTGTCTTTACGAATAGCTTTCAAAGCTCTTGCTTGTTCCGAAGAACGTTCTGCAATAGTTCTTGCAGTACCTTTTACTTCAATTGATTTCATTTTTTTAATTTTTTGTGTTACTCTAAATTAAGTTGTTTTGTTGCTTAATTCACCATCGCACGATGTGGGGGTAGCCACACAATGTTGCAAAAAAGCGGTGCAAAAGTACAGCTTCTTTTTGAATTATCAAAGAGTTGGCTCTTCAAAATCAATATCAATCTTGATTTCTCCGTCCAATTCCATTCCTTTGGTATTCATTTCAGCTATAGCATCCAACTCTGCTTCGGCATTTTCATCTGCTTCTGCATTCATATCGCTTATAACTTCCAACATCTCTTTCCGGTTAATGAAATCAATAGCTTCGTTCAGGCCGTTCATGAATTTTTCAAAGTCTTCTCTATATAAGAAAATCTTATGTTTTTCAAAACTTACCTGCAAATCTTCGCCTTCACCGGTCACTACCTTCTTACTTTCAGTAATGGCCAGGAACATTTCATCTTTTCTGTTCTTCTTTACATCCAGATAGTAGATTCGTTTACCTGCTTTAATGGATTTGGAGAATACAATCTCCTTATCGTTCATGTCCGCACCGTTTTTCTTCTTTAAGTCTTCCATATTTTAGGTTTCTTGTTGTAATTGGCTTCAAAAATGACGATTTTTTTTAAACTGTCAAAAGAAAAAGCCCGGATAATGAATATCTGCATTAAAAAATGTGATTTATTTGCGTAAACTCATTAAAAATGTCTACTTTTGCATCTCGTTAACAACAGTATTGATTAATAGATTTATGATTAACAGAGTTCTTATTCGTCTTAAGATTATACAGATTGTATATGCTTATTATCAGAATGGCAGTAAAAATTTAGACTCAGCGGAGAAAGAATTATTCTTTAGTCTTTCAAAAGCGTATGACCTTTATAATTATTTGCTGATGCTGATGGTGGCTCTGACGACGTACGCACAAAAACGCATTGATGCGGCAAAGTCCAAGTTAGCTCCGACCGCAGAGGAGTTGTATCCCAACATGAAATTCGTAGAAAACAAGTTCGTTTCACAACTGGAAGTGAATAAGCAGTTGATGGAGTTTGCTGCCAACCAGAAACGTTCGTGGGCAAATGACGAAGACTTTATCAAGGGTTTGTATGACAAGATTATAGTTTCTGATATATATAAGGAATATATGGCTTCGTCTGATAAATCTTATGAAGTTGACCGTGAACTATGGAGAAAGCTCTATAAGGCATTTGTTTTCAATAACGAAGAGTTGGATGTTTTGCTGGAAGATCAGAGCCTTTATTGGAATGATGACAAAGAAATAGTAGACACTTTCGTGCTGAAGACGATTAAACGTTTTGAGGCAAAAAATGGTGCTAACCAGACTTTGTTGCCGGAATTTAAGGATGAGGAAGACCAGGAGTTTGCCCGTCGCTTGTTCCGTCGCGCTATACTGAATTGTGACTATTACCGTCATCTGATCAGTGAAAATACACGCAACTGGGATTTGGATCGTGTAGCCTTTATGGATGTGATAATAATGCAATGTGCATTGGCGGAAATTCTAAGTTTTCCGAACATTCCGGTAAGTGTTTCGTTAAATGAATATGTTGAGATCGCTAAAGTCTATAGTACGATAAAGAGCGGAAGCTTCGTAAACGGTACATTGGACGGAATAGTTAATCAATTAAAAAAAGAAGGTAAGTTAGCGAAAAACTGATACCTTTGTTGAGTATTAAAAACTAAAAACGAATATTTTATGAATTTAATGACCGTATTCTTGCAAGCTCCTGCCGCAGCCCCTGGTGGTGGTAGCATGATGTGGATTCTTCTGATTGCTATGTTTGCTATCATGTATTTTTTCATGATTCGTCCGCAAAACAAAAAGCAGAAAGAAATTGCAAACTTCCGTAAATCACTTCAAGTAAACCAAAAGGTGATTACTGCCGGCGGTATTCATGGTGTGATTAAAGAAATTAATGACAATGATATAGTACTTGAAATCGCTTCTAATGTTAAGATTAGAATAGATAAAAATTCTATATTTGCGGCTGCTGCTGATGCTAACAGTAATCAGGCTGCTAAATAATTTTGAATAAGTGAGCCTATGATTGATCGTAGGAACATAAAACGCATATATTTAAAAACAGCGAGAAAAGTTAAGGACTTTCTGCTCAGTGATAAGAGCAGAGAGTTCTTAATTTTTTTATTCTTCTTTTTTATAGCCAGTGGTTTCTGGCTACTTCAGACGCTGAACAACGATTATGAAACGGAATTCTCCATTCCGGTACGTTTGAAGGGAGTGCCCAATAATGTGGTTATAACTTCCGAACCACCTTCTGAACTGCATATCCGGGTGAAAGACAAGGGCACGGTGCTGCTCAACTACATGCTTGGAAAGAGCTTTTTTCCTATTACTCTGGATTTTTCTGATTATAAAGGGACTGATAATCATGTACGTATCTACTCTTCACAGTTTGAGAAGAGGTTGCTTAATCAGTTGAATGTATCTACAAAACTGCTTTCTGTAAAACCTGATACTTTGGAGTATATTTATTCTACAGGTGCTTCCAAACTGGTTCCGGTAAAGCTTCAGGGCACGGTGAGTGCAGGGCGGCAATATTATATATCCGATACGGTTTGCAAGCCTGATTCTGTGTTGGCTTATGCGCCGGAGGGAGCATTGGATACCATAACAGTTGCTTATACGCGAAAAGTGAAATTCGAGGATATTTCCGATACATTGAGGCAACAGGTTCCTCTGTTGGCTCCAAGAGGAATTAAGTTTGTGCCCGCTTCGGTAGAAATGGTTTTTCCGGTAGATATTTATACTGAGAAAACGGTGGAAGTTCCCTTGCGGGGAGTTAACTTTCCGGCAGGAAAAGTGCTGCGTGCGTTTCCTTCGAAAGTCAGTGTCACCTTTCAGGTTGGTTTAAGCCGTTTCAATAAGATAACGGAAAGTGATTTCCATATCAATGTTTCTTATGAAGAACTCTTGAAACTGGGTTCGGATAAGAAGTACACAGTAAAACTGAAGTCAGTACCCAAAGGAGTTAATCAGATACGTATCAATCCGGAACAGGTCGACTTTCTTATCGAGCAAGTATCCTTCGAATATGGCGATTAAAATAGGAATAACCGGTGGTATTGGTAGTGGGAAAAGCCTTGTTTCCCGTTTGTTGGAAGTAATGGGGATTCCTGTTTATATCTCAGATATTGAGTCGAAGCGGTTGACGAATTCGGATGCTTTGATCCGTCGTGAATTGATTGCTTTGCTGGGTGAAGAGGTGTATGCCGGTGATGAACTAAACAAACCTTTGCTTGCTTCCTATATTTTTGGAGATCCTGAGCATATCCGTACAGTAAACAGTATTATCCATCCGCGGGTACGGGACGATTTCCGTCAGTGGGTAGAGCGTCATACTACCTATCCGGTAGTAGGTATGGAGTCTGCAATTCTGATCGAAGCAGGATTTGCAGGCGAAGTAGATGCTGTGGTTCTGGTTTATGCGCCCGAAGAACTTCGCATCATGCGTGCCATGCAGCGTGACACCGCTCCTCGCGAATTGATAGAACGCCGTGTTCGTAGCCAGATGAGTGATGAAGAGAAGCGTACTCAGGCTGATTTTGTAATTGTAAACGACGGTAAAACTCCGTTAATTCCGCAGGTTTTAGAGGTAATAACTTCTCTATCTAAAAATATTGCTTACCTTTGCTTAAGCGAAAATAGGCTGCACCTTGGTAAAAACAAATAAATTTGCTTTTACTCTCGGTTTGCACTATCTTTGCCCACCGAAAAAATAAAATATTACTAATAAAAAATAGAACATACTATGTTGAAGACTATTTTGTCTATTTCCGGTAAACCGGGATTGTATAAACTCATTTCACAAGGTAGAAATATGTTGATCGTAGAGTCTCTCACGGACAAGAAACGCTTCCCCGCTTATGGTAACGAGAAAATAATCTCTTTGGGTGATATTGCCATGTATACGGATACGGACGACGTACCTTTGAAGGATGTGTTGACTGCTATGAAAGAGAAAGAAAACGGTGCTGCCGTAGTAATGGATTTAAAGAAAGCTACTGCTGATGAACTTCGTGCTTATCTGGGTGAAGTTTTGCCGACTTTTGATCGCGATCGTGTATATCTGGCTGATATCAAAAAGCTTATTTCCTGGTACAATCTGTTAGTTGCTTGTGGAATAACTGATTTTGAAGATACAGCGGAAGCGGAAACTACAGAAGAAGGAAAGACGGAAGAATAAATTTAAAATAAACTGTTCTTTTAACAGAAAAGGCGGATTATCAGGGGCATCCCGGATAATCCGCTTTTTTTTATGCGGTATCTTTAATTTTGATTACTTTTTTTATACCTTTGTTGCCATCCTGAGATGCAGAGTGGGCGGTGGCCTCTCTCACAAAGATTGAGGGATAATTATGGATAAAAGCGTTTAATATTATCTTGTACTTGAAATCTGGACAATTTCATGCTATTCAAGGATGATAGACAACAAACGCTCATGCTCTGTTGTATATGCATATTCAAATGTATAGTACGGAGCGTGGGCTGTTGTATATTATTTGAATAGTGGCAGTCCAGAGCCCCAGGTACAGTAATAACAGCAGTTCCCACGCTTTTTTTATATGAATTTATTGCCTTTAAGGGGACTTGAGGCTGGCATTAATTAAGATGGAAGAGCATAAGAGCGTAACAGTACAGGTGGATAAAGCCGCTGGTAAGATATATGTGGATGGAGTGTTGCCAAACGCTACGCTTTGTTTATATCATATCCGGGGGAAGGTGATTGAGGTAAAACAGGCGAGGGAAGAGAGCGCTTCGTTTGATTTGCCATGTTCTGGAGAGTATGTGTTGGTTATAACACATGCGTTGTCCGTACCGGTTGTTAAGCAGCTCGTTATAGAATAAGAAAAAAGCTGCCTTGCCTTCAGTGGCAAGACAGCTTTTTTTATTTGCGGATATTTTAGTTTAGTTTTTGAATACCAGTCCTTCACCACCGGCATCTACTATGATTGGTTTACTGCGGTCTACTTCTTGAGCGAGCAGCTTTTTCGACAAGTCATTCAGTAAGTAATGTTGGATGGCTCGTTTCACCGGACGGGCACCAAATTCCGGATCATATCCGACCTTTGTCAAGAACTCTATAGCTCCATCTGTCAATATCAGTTCCACACCATTCTGGGCCAGCATCTTTTGTACACCTTTTATCTGGAGTACTACAATCTGCTTGATTTCGCTTTCATTCAGTGGCAGGAACATGATTGTCTCATCAATACGGTTTAGGAATTCCGGGCGAATTGTCTTTTTCAACATATTCATCACTTCCTTCTTCGTCTCTTCAATCACTTGTTCTTTGTTAGTACCATTCAGCTTTTCCATCTGACTCTGAATGTAAGCACTTCCCATGTTGGACGTCATAATGATGATGGTGTTCTTGAAGTTTACCACACGTCCCTTATTGTCTGTCAATCGTCCGTCATCCAATACTTGCAGCAAGATGTTGAATACATCCGGATGCGCCTTTTCTATTTCGTCGAATAGTACGACTGAGTATGGTTTGCGGCGAATAGCTTCAGTCAATTGTCCACCTTCATCATAACCTACATATCCCGGAGGCGCTCCAACCAGGCGTGACACACTATGCTTTTCCTGATATTCACTCATGTCGATACGTGTCATCATGCTTTCATCATCAAAGAGGAATTCAGCGAGTGCCTTGGCAAGTTCCGTCTTACCCACACCGGTGGTACCGAGGAAGATAAACGAACCAATCGGACGTTTCGGATCTTGCAGACCTGCACGACTACGGCGTACGGCATCGGCAACAGCTTCAATGGCTTCATCTTGTCCGATGACACGCTGGTGAAGTTCATCTTCCAGATGCAACAGTTTATCCTTTTCGCTTTGCAGCATCTTACTGACGGGGATGCCTGTCCAACGGGATACTACATCTGCAATGTCTTCGGCATCTACTTCTTCCTTAATCATGGCTTTGTCGCCCTGCATGGCATGAAGCTCCTTTTGAGTATCCTCAATCTCCTGATTCAAAGCCTGCAACTTACCGTAACGGATTTCGGCAACTTTACCGTAATCTCCCTCACGTTCAGCTTTGTCTGCTTCGAATTTAAGGTTTTCTATTTCAACCTTATTTTGCTGGATTCTGTTGACTAATGTCTTTTCACTTTGCCATTTGGCTTTGTACGATTTTTCCTGTTCTTTCAGTTCGGCAAGTTCCTTACCGATTTGTTCCAGTTTCGGTTTATCGTTTTCGCGTTTGATGGCTTCGCGCTCAATCTCCAGTTGTTTGATCTTACGTGAAATTTCATCCAGTTCCTCCGGTACGGAGTCTACTTCCATACGTAACTTGGCAGCAGCTTCATCCATCAGGTCGATAGCCTTATCCGGCAAGAAACGATCTGTAATATAGCGGTTGCTCAGCTCTACGGCAGCTATGATGGCGTCATCTTTAATCCGTACATGATGATGATTCTCGTAACGCTCCTTCAATCCACGCAGGATGGAGATGGTGCTTAATGTATCCGGTTCGTTCACGTATACAATCTGGAAACGGCGTTCCAGTGCCTTATCTTTTTCGAAGTATTTCTGATACTCGTCAAGAGTTGTTGCACCGATGCTTCTTAACTCACCGCGCGCTAATGCAGGTTTCAGAATATTGGCAGCATCCATGGCACCTTCACCCTTTCCGGCACCAACCAGCGTGTGAATTTCATCAATGAAGAGAATGATATCTCCTTCTGATTTCTTTACCTCATTGATAACGGCTTTCAGACGTTCTTCAAATTCACCTTTATACTTTGCTCCGGCAACCAGCGCACCCATATCCAATGAGTAAACTTGCTTGTTCTTCAGATTTTCCGGCACGTCACCACGCAGGATACGATGGGCAAGTCCTTCCACAATGGCAGTCTTACCGGTACCCGGTTCACCTATTAATATAGGATTGTTTTTGGTACGGCGACTCAGGATTTGCAACACACGACGGATTTCTTCATCACGGCCGATAACCGGGTCGAGCTTTCCGCTTCGGGCAGCTTCATTCAGGTTGATGGCATACTTTTCCAGTGACTGATACGTATCCTCGCTGGATTGTGAAGTAACTTTTTCTCCTTTGCGCAGTTCTGTGATGGCTCCTCGGAGCTCGTGCTCCGTCATTCCCGCATCTTTCAGGATGGTGGCAACTGTGCTTTTTACAGTCAGCAATGCCAACAGTAAATGTTCCAGTGAAACAAATTCGTCACCCATCTCTTTGGAATACTGGGTAGCCTTCTGGAATACTTCGTTCGTTTCACGACTCAGGTAAGGCTCTCCACCCGAAACTTTGGGTAATGAATCTGTTTGTTTGTCAAGGACGAGTGCGATCTGCTGTCCGTTCATGCCCAGTTTCTGGAAAATGAAGTTAGTGACGTTTTCGCCCACCTTCATCACTCCCTGCATAACATGAACCGGCTCGATAGCCTGCTGTCCACGGCTCTTGGCCAGGTTCAGTGCTTCTTGCACCGCCTCTTGCGATTTAATGGTAAAGTTGTTAAAGTTCATATCTTATATCTCCTTTCTATTTTCATTTTCAATAACACTTGAATGGGCGCAAAAGATTTGCCAATAGCCTGTACCTGACAATTTTACAGTTAAAAGATGAAAGATAATGCCAAAATGTCTTTATTGTGCCATGCTATTGATATATATGACGCATCGGGCGTATAGATTCCACAATAGAATACTTAGGAACAATAAGAAAGATGAGTAAAAGGTCGTATGAAAACCACGCTTTGCCTTATTGTTTTCGTTCTTTTGCCCGTAGCAAAACTTCGTCCCACAGTTGTGGGCTCTACGTTTTCCATATGGGGGCTGTGTAGCCTGCAATTGAGGGCCGGACAGCCCTCAGCTGGAAAACAAGGTTTTGCTTATAGCATAATGACATTAAGCTTAAGGCTTTAAGGGGAAAAGGAAGGATCATATCAAGTTTCTCCTCTGTAATATCTGCTTTCTATATAACGAGATAATGGAGTATAACTCCTTAATTCCTAACGAAGTGATACTCCTTTTACACTTGCGATGAATAATTCAGGCTAAAAAAGGAGATATTTGCATCAATTCGGCCAAGGTTTGCATAATACATATTAAGGGCTTGTGAATTAGTGAATTACAAACATAAAAACGCTCTTTTCTTCTGTTTTTCGGTGTAGGATGCAACTTTCCTACACCTTCCTACACACCTTCCTACACCACCTATCTATTTGATAACCAGATAAAAATAATAGCGGGTGTAGGATGTAGGAAATATTGATATAAACTCGACAATATGAGTTTTCCTTTCAGCGATTATCTTTTTATGAAAGAGCAGTGACGAAATTCCAGAGAATCTTATTTTCTAAGCATTACTAAAATATACTAATGTGTAAATTTTGAGTAAAACTAGTGCAGGGCTGAAAGGAATATTGTATCTTTATCCCTCAAAAATAGAATAGAATAGATTATGGCAGAAAATGTAAAGCTCGCAGAGAATGTGATACTGGTGGACGTAGCATACTTTAATGACGTAGTTAAAGATCTGAAGAGATATTTTGAGTTGCAGCTGGGACGTCCGTTGCAGAATATTTATGTAGAAGAGTGGGCTTCTTATCTGGCACTCGACTCCGGTGTTCGTGATAAGGATAATAACATAGAAGTACTTTTTGTACATGACAGTCAGACCAATAAGTTGCTTCACTGTGATCCGTCTGATTTGAATAAAGATTTGAACGGGGTGGGCTATACAAATCAGTTAGGTGAGTTTACATTTACTTCTGTATCTTCTGAAGGATTGGTTCCACGGGCAAATCTCTATCTTGATCTGCTGAATATAGCACTTAACTCTGCCGATGTTAAACGGCTTATGCTGGTTCCGTTTATTGATGATTACGGTGCTAAATTAATGGAAGTTTTGGATGAGTATTTAAGAAATGCTGATACTGAAAACTCAAAAGGATTGTTTCTTTTCAATATGGATGAACCTGCGCATCCCCTTGGTTGCAAATGGGATTTACTGGGTTACTCCATGATGCGTGCATTGGGCATCAAGGCCGAAGAACTTGAATAATACCTGTTACTTATCACTAATCGCTAACCTTTAATCACTAACTCCCGTGTCTGATTTTCGTTTAAAAGTATTTCAGTCTGTAGCGAAGAACCTGAGTTTCACGAAAGCTTCGCAAGAGTTGTTTGTCAGTCAGCCTGCCATAACAAAGCATATACAAGAGTTGGAAAGCACTTATCAGGCGCGTTTGTTTGACAGGCAAGGTAGCAAGATTAGTTTGACCGAAGCGGGAAAGTTACTTTTGGAACATTGTGGCCGTATTTTGGAAGATTATAAGCGATTGGAATATGAGATGCATTTGCTGCATAATGAATATACCGGAGAATTGCGTCTGGGTGCCAGTACTACCATTGCCCAATATGTTTTACCTCCATTGCTTGCCAGCTTCATCAAAAAGTTTCCGCAAGTAAATCTTTCATTGATGAACGGCAATTCACGTGAGATAGAAGCGGCTTTGCAGGAACACCGCATAGATCTTGGGTTAGTGGAAGGTGTTTTCCGCTTGCCAAATTTGAAATATACTACTTTTTTGGAGGATGAACTGGTGGCTGTGACACGTACGGGAAGTAAACTACAGGTAGGTGAAGAAATTACTCCCGAAGAGTTGCTTCATATTCCTTTAGTGCTTCGTGAAAGAGGATCGGGCACCTTGGATGTCTTTGAGAAGGCTTTGCAACAGCATAATATAAAGTTATCGTCTCTTCAGGTATTAATGTATCTGGGTAGTACGGAAAGTATCAAACTTTTCCTGGAACATACTGACTGCATGGGGATCGTTTCCATTCGTTCTATCACCCGTGAACTCTATGCCGGACAATTGCGTGTCATTGAGATAAAAGACATGGTTATGCTTCGTGATTTTAGTTTTGCCCAACCTCAGGGACAGGAGAGCGGGCTTTCCCAGGTCTTTATGCAGTTTGCTGCACATCATAACCATAAGTTATAGCGTATAAACAGATACAATTGGTGTATATAGGTAAAGAAGCCTACCTTTGCACCCGGAAATCAGAAATAATATAAATATTGATATACAAGAAAAATTATGGCTTCAATTCAAACAGCGATAAACACTCTGGCGTATCTTCAACGGAAGAACAAAATTACTTATGTGTCTTTAGTGGTGCTTTTATCAATCTTCTTATTATTGGATTATATCCCCGGCTATTCTACTTGGGTGACACCTCCTGTCGCTTTGTTCCTAGGATTGATTTTTGCTTTGTCAAGCGGGCAGGCACATCCGAAGTTTAATAAGAAAGTATCCAAATATCTTTTGCAGTATTCAGTGGTGGGATTGGGATTCGGTATGAATCTTCAGGCATCTTTAGCCTCGGGTAAAGAAGGAATGGAGTTCACTGTTATTTCAGTAGTGGGTACTATGCTTATCGGTTGGTTCATCGGGCGTAAATTCCTGAAGGTAGACCGTGATACTTCTTACCTCATTAGTTCCGGTACAGCTATCTGTGGTGGTAGTGCTATTGCGGCGGTAGGTCCTGTGTTGCGGGCAAAAGATACGGAGATGTCTGTAGCGCTGGGTACCATCTTTATTCTGAATGCTATTGCACTGTTTATCTTTCCGGTAATTGGCCATGCTTTAGATATGAGTCAGCAAGAATTCGGAACATGGGCGGCAATCGCTATACACGATACCAGTTCGGTAGTGGGTGCCGGTGCGGCTTATGGTGAAGAAGCTTTGCAAATTGCTACGACCATTAAATTGACACGTGCCTTGTGGATTATTCCTTTGGCTTTGATTACTTCTTTTGTATTCAAGAGTAAAGGACAGAAGATAAGTATCCCCTGGTTTATTTTCTTCTTTATTCTGGCTATGGTATTCAATACATATGTATTAAATTCATCGGAAACCGGTATTATGATAGGAGAGGGAATTAACAGTCTGGCCAGAAAGACACTGACTATCACTTTGTTCTTTATCGGTGCTTCCCTTTCACGTGATGTATTGAAGGCAGTGGGCATCAAACCACTTATTCAAGGTGTGTTGTTGTGGGTTACAATTAGCGTAAGCACGCTGGCGTATATTTATTGGTTCTAAAGAAAACACTTATTAATATAAGGTATGCGGCAGAAGAAAATTTCTTTTGCCGCATTTTTGTATAAAATTCATTTTCTTTGTAACAAACTTCTGTCTCTTTACGTCTAATCAATAGATACAACCAATAAACAGGATTGAGATACAGAAAAAGCCCATGGATGCTGAAAGTTTTAAAAATGAGTTTCTGCCCTACCACCGCAAGCTGTACAGTGTAGCCTATCGGCTGCTTGAGAATGCGGCAGATGCGGAGGACCTGGTTCAGGAAGCCTATCTGAAGCTATGGGATAAGCGGGAAGGATTGATGGTTATCAGCAACCCGGAAGCGTTCAGTGTCACTTTGGTAAAGAATATGTGCTTTGATTTGCTTCGTTCAGGGAAGTATGTCTTATCCAGACAAACTGTGGAATTGACTGCTGTACAGGATATTTCTCAAGCTGATAATCTGGAGGTACGTGACGAGGTAAGGCAAGTAAAAGATATCATTGCCCACTTGCCCGAACAGCAGCAGCGGATTGTGAACCTGCGTGATGTCAAAGGCTGTTCTTACGAAGAGATAGAACAAGTGACCGGGTTGAACTCTACAAATATCCGTGTACTGCTGTCCCGGGCGAGGAAAAGAATACGTGAGGAATTTAATAAATGGAATAACTATGAAAGTCGAGGAAATTGAAAGGCTGCTCGCCGAGTTTTATGAGGGGAACACTACCGAGAGCCAGGAAGAGGCGTTGAGAGATTATTTCAGAACAACGGAAGTGCCCGAACATCTGCAAAAGGATAAAGAAATTTTTCTTAGCCTTAACCAGGGTGCAGATAGAGATGTGGAAGTTCCTGCGGGCTTGGGGGATAAACTGAGCCGGCTGATTGATGAAAAGGCTGAAGAAGAACAACGTTTCTTCCGGCCTAACAAATCCAGACGTAACTGGCGCTGGATTGGGAGTGTTGCAGCAACTATACTGGTAATTATAGGCATCGGATATGGTGTGGAAAATCTGGGAAAAGATGTGTGTCCGCCCACACCGCAGGATACATTCTCTGATCCGGAAGAAGCTTATCAGGTTTTGCAAGCCACTTTGATTGAAGTTTCCACCAATCTGAACCAAGGCATTGCCCAGGTGAAGGAAACGCAAATGGATATGAAAAAAGTTAATCAGGAAGTAAAAAAAGAAATGCAAAGATAAACGATTATGAAACTCAACAAGATTTTATTGGCAGGTGTGCTGCTGATGCTCCCCCTGCTCTGCCAGGCGCAGAAAAATATATTCAATACGTATAATGATATGAAAGGGGTTTCCTCTGTTTATATCTCAAAAGCGATGATTGAAATGAACCCCAATCTTTTCACGAAGGATATCTATATTGGGAAAGTATCCGGTAAGCTGGAAAGCGTACAGATCGTTTCTACAATGGATAATAATATCAAGAAGGATTTGCGGAAAGATTTGCGTGCACTGGTACAGTCGTCCAAATATGAGCTGTTGATGAAACAGAAAGGGAATGTCTCCAGTTCCGAATTCTATATTAATAGGAAAGGGGATAAGGTGAAGGAACTGATTATGATTATAGACGGCGCTGCTAACTTGAAGTTCGTTTATCTGGAAGGAGAAATGACTTTGAAAGATATTCAGAATATCATGATGTATCAAAATACCAGTATGAATGTGGGAGGGAATGTATATCGTATCGTAGACGGTACTCTTGATTTGGCGGATTTGGGCGTTTTGGACGGTTTGAAAGGATTGGAAAGCTTACAGGGCTTAGAAGGTTTGAAGAGTCTGGAAAGCCTGAAAAGTTTGGAAAGCCTGAAAGGATTAAAGAATTTGAAAGACTTAGGTAAACTAAAAGATAGCGAATATTTAAAGAAACAGATGGATGCCGATTCCTGGAAACGTTTTGAGGAGAGCATGGAGATGCTGGAAAAACGCTTGGAAGACTTGGAATGAGGCTGTCTGCTGATAGGTGTAAATAGTTTGTTGAGAAAGGGGAACCGATTCCGGTTCCCCTTTTGTTATGAGTGAAAATTTGATTACTTGTCTTTTCTTAAAGCTTCGAAAATCAATCCTTCCAATTCTTCTGCCAATTCCGGATTGTCAGCAATAACTTGTTTGGCTGCGTCGCGGCCTTGGGCTATCTTGGTATCATTGTAGCTAAACCAGGAACCACTCTTTTTGACGATACCCAGTTCGGCACCCAAGTCAATGATTTCTCCGGCACGGGAAATGCCTTCTCCGAACATGATATCAAATTCTGCTCTGCGGAAAGGAGGTGCCACTTTGTTCTTTACCACTTTTACTTTAGTCTGTTTACCCAGCACTTCGTCACCATTCTTGATAGCCTGGCTTCCGCGGATATCAAGGCGTACGGAAGCGTAGAATTTCAGAGCGTTACCACCAGTGGTTGTTTCTGGATTACCGAACATTACACCGATCTTTTCGCGCAACTGGTTGATAAAGATACATGTGGTGCGTGTCTTACTCACGGCTGCCGTAAGTTTACGCAATGCCTGAGACATCAGACGTGCCTGCAAACCTACTTTATTATCCCCCATGTCGCCTTCGATTTCGGCTTTTGGAGTCAAAGCGGCAACAGAGTCCACAACGATGATGTCGATTGCAGAAGAACGGATCAGCTGTTCTGCAATTTCCAATGCTTGTTCTCCGTTATCCGGTTGAGAAATCAACAAGTTGTCTACATCTACCCCCAGTTTGGCCGCATAGAAACGGTCGAAGGCGTGTTCAGCATCAATAAACGCGGCGATACCACCTGCTTTTTGTGCTTCAGCAATGGCATGGATAGCCAGAGTTGTTTTACCGGAAGATTCCGGGCCATAAATCTCGATGATACGTCCGCGGGGATAGCCGCCAACGCCCAGTGCTACGTTCAGTCCGATAGAGCCTGAGGGGATTACTTCTACTTGTTCAACGCTTTCATCTCCCATTTTCATGATAGAACCTTTGCCGAAGCTCTTTTCTATCTTGTCCATAGCTGCCTGTAACGCTTTCAGCTTTTCGCTTGATGCCATATTGTTTTCGTTTTCAAAATTAAGTTCGTCTTTCTTTGCCATATACTTGCTGTTATTAGAGTTGACAAGCTAATAAGATATCAATTGATAATGAACTGACTTTTTATCTGTTTGTCAACTTGTCTTCTTGTTGATTATAATATTTGTGCGGCGTGGTCTTTGGTTTTCACCTCCTTGGGGGTGATGATTCTTTCTATCACTCCTTCTTCATTGATAATGAAAGTGGTGCGGAAGGTTCCCATATATTTACGTCCGTACATACTTTTTTCTCCCCAAACACCGAATTGCTCCACGAGTTTCTTATCCGTATCTGCAATCAGCGGGAAAGGTAAGTTGTTTTTTTCAATAAATTTTTGGTGCGACTTTTCATTATCTACGCTTACGCCAATCACTTCGTAGCCGGCTTTGCGTAATTCTGAATAATTATCGCGCAGGTTGCAGGCTTGTGCCGTACATCCTGAAGTCATATCTTTGGGATAGAAATAAAGAACTATCTTCTTTCCTTTATAATCGCTGAGGCGGATTTCTTCGCCTTTTTCATTGATGCCCAATACTTCGGGCGCTTTATCTCCAACTTGCATAATCTATAATTAAATTAAAAATGAAGAATTATACTTCCAAATCTTTATCAAACACTTCATGCCAAGGCAATCCCTGTTTGTTCAACTGTTCCATGAACGGGTCCGGATTAAACTCTTCCACATTCCATACTCCCGGTTTCTTCCACAATCCTTTGAGGAACATCATGGCACCTATCATGGCAGGAACTCCTGTTGTATAGCTTACGCCCTGCATACCTGTTTCCTTGTAGGCTTCCTGGTGGCTACAATTATTGTAAACGTAGTAGGTGCGTTCTTTACCGTCTTTCAATCCCCGGATGCGGCAGCCAATGGAAGTTTCTCCTTCATAATTTTCGCCCAGATCCTGCGGGTTAGGCAATACGGCTTTCAGGAATTGCAGCGGAACGATTTTCACCCCGTTGTAATCTACTTCATCGATACGAGCCATACCGATGTTCTGGATTACTCGCAGGTGAGTCAGGTATTCCTGACCGAAAGTCATCCAGAAACGTGCACGCTTGATGGTAGGGAAGTTTTTCACCAAAGATTCCAATTCTTCGTGATATAACAGATAGGAATCACGTGGTCCGATATTCGGATAAGTCAGGTCCTTATGGATTTCCAACGGTTGGGTGGTTACCCATTGGCCATTCTCATAGTAACGTCCGTTCTGCGTGATTTCACGAATATTGATTTCCGGATTGAAGTTCGTTGCAAATGCCTTATGATGATTACCTGCGTTGCAATCTACGATATCCAGATATTGCATTTCATCGAAATAATGTTTGGCAGCATATGCAGTATAAATACCACTTACCCCCGGATCGAAGCCGCAACCAAGGATGGCGGTCAGTCCGGCATCCTCAAAACGTTTCTTATATGCCCATTGCCAGCTGTATTCAAAGTGAGCCACATCTTTCGGCTCATAGTTGGCAGTGTCCAGATAGTTGACTCCGCTTTTAAGACAAGCTTCCATAATGGTAAGATCCTGATAGGGAAGTGCTACGTTTATGACGATTTCGGGTTTGAAGCTATTAAAGAGAGCAACCAGTTCATCCACATTGTCGGCATCTACCTGTGCGGTCTGGATGTTAGGGTTACCGATTGCTTTTACGATAGCGTCGCATTTGGACTTTGTGCGGCTGGCAATCATGATCTCAGTGAATACATCCGGATTTTGAGCCACCTTGTGCGCAACGACGGTACCTACACCGCCTGCACCGATAATAAGAACTTTACCCATTTCTTTTAATAACAAATTACGAGTTACAAATTATAAATTATCCTTCTTTTTTATTGGTGAGCAAATATAGGATTTAATTCGCAGATAAACATTAAAATCCTACTAAATACTTTTTATAAAAAGCTTCTATTTCTAAACAAACTGCTTGTATTTGGGTTATTTTGTATATATTTGCCCCGCGAAAATTAACTTAAACAACGAATAACAATGAAGAAAGTAATAGTTTCTCTTTGTATGGCAGGAGCTTTGATAGCTCTGTCATCTTGTCGCTCTTCCAAAGATGCTGCGACATTATCTTCCATCAATGGTGAATGGAATATTATTGAAATAAACGGCGCTGCCGTAGTGCCTGCTCCCAATCAGGAATTCCCTTTTATCGGTTTTGATACGAATACCGGAAAAGTATTCGGTAACAGCGGTTGTAATCGTATGATGGGTTCGTTCGATGTGAACGCTAAACCCGGTACAATTGATCTTGGAGCTATGGCAAGTACGCGTATGGCTTGTCCGGATATGACGCTGGAACAAAACGTGTTGTCTGCTTTGGGACAAGTGAAGAAGTATAAAAAGTTAGGTAAGGAGAACATCGCTTTGTGCGGTTCATCCAATCGTCCTATTATTGTATTACAAAAGAAAGCTCCTACAGTGAAACTATCAGATTTGAGTGGTAAGTGGATTATTTCCGAAGCCGGTGGTCAGTCCATTCCCGAAGGTATGGAGAAACAGCCGTTTATTGAGTTCAATCTTTCTGAAAAGAGAATACACGGCAATGCCGGTTGTAATCTTATTAATGGCGGATTTGTTGCAGACAACGAGAACAGTTCTGCAATTTCTTTCCCGCAACTTATCAGCACTATGATGGCTTGTCCGGATATGGAAGTAGAAGGTCGTGTGATGAAAGCACTGAATGAAGTGAAGTCTTTCGGTAAACTGGCCGGTGGTGGCATCGGACTTTATGATGCGGATAATACACTGGTGATGGTACTGGTAAAGAAGTAATCCAGATAATTCAGAATATAGAAAAACAGGATGTCAATATCAATTGGCATCCTGTTTTTTTGCTTTAATGAGATACTGCTTTCAAACCGATAATCGAACCTATCAGCGTTGCAATAAAAAATAACCTCCATATAGTGGAAGGTTCCTTGAAAATCAGTATGCCCGCCAATACGGTTCCTACCGCACCTATTCCTGTCCATACAGCATAAGCCGTACCAATAGGCAGGGCTTGCGTTGCCTTTATCAGCAAAAACATGCTGATACTCATAGAAATAATGAAACCGGTGAACCACCAGTACATTTCACTGCCGGTTGTTTCTTTAACCTTGCCCATACAGGAGGTAAACGCTACTTCGAACAATCCGGCCACAATCAAATATATCCAACTCATAACTTTTATTTTTTGTGTGCAAAGTTCATGAATTGGTTTGACTTCTTATTTAACAAATGATAAAAAGTGATTTATCTGAATTTTGCCCGAATACGGCTTAAACTGACCTGTGTAATACCAAGATAGGAAGCGATATAGCCTAATTGTACTCTTTGCAAAAGATCCGGAGTATGATTCATCAGGTCTCTATAACGTTCCAGGGATGTCTTGAACTGTCGGCCGATAAACCTTTCTTCTGTTTTGAGCAATTCCTTTTCTGCAAATTCTCTTCCCCAGTTGGCGATGTGTATATCCTTGCAGAATAATTCATGTAAGGCTCGTTTCCTGACTTCATATAGTTCACATTCTTCCAGAAGTTCTATATTTTCATAGCCTCTTTGGTTGGACACATAGCTTTTCATGGATACCACCGTATCGCCTTCGCGTCCGAACCAGAATGTTATTTCGTTGTCAGCTAACTCGGTATAGGCACGTACAATGCCTTTCTTGATGAAGTATACTTTGGTTTCTACTTTGTCCGCCCTGAATAGGATATGTCCTTTGGGGTGAGTGACTTCGGAGATGATCTCCTTCAGCGCATTCTTTGACGGCTCCGGCAGCTTGCCTATATTATCGATAATCTGATCTAAATCCATGTTGAGTATTGTATTATGTATCTTTCTTATGGCATTTGCACGGCATTATCTCCGTACTATCTCCGTACCGCCTCCGTATCTGCTCTGTACCATCTCCATAGTTATAGGTATAGGTTTGCTACGGAGCAGATACGGAGCTGACAGATTGTGAAGCATAGATTCTGAAAAGGGAATGGATGTATTGGGATGATTTATTTCCTTCTCTTCAGCCCTGCCCGTATTCTGCTCAAAGATTGTGGTGTAATATATAAATACGATGCTAAATGTTTTAACGGAACATATTGCAACAGTTCCGGATTTTCTTCCATCAAGGTCAGATAACGCTCTTTGGCACTTGGGGTACCGTATGCCAATGTGTAGCTATCAATAAATAAAATTTCCTGTTCAAAGATTTTTCGGCCGAAGTTGGATAACTCTATAGAACTATTGAAGAGTTCTTCTAAATCCGGTTTGGCAATACCATAGGCAATACTTTCATTTACAGATTCAATATTCACTTGTGAAACTTCATTATTGACATATCCCCAGGAGGAAAAAGCTATTTCTCCTGTTCCGGCAAACCAGAGGGAACTTTCAGTGCCGTCTATCATATAATAAGCACGCCAGATACCCTTTTTCAAGATGTAGAAGTTACTGTTACGTTCTCCTTCTTTCACAATGGATTCCCCTTTACCGAAATGATATTCTGTCATGTGTGACAAAAGTTCATGCAGGCTTTTTTCCGGGAGTCTGTATCTTTGGCAGAATTTCTTTATCATCATTTCCATGCTGCAAAGATACTATATTTTTTTTGTGCTTTCTTTTTGCTTTTATATAAATAGTAAGTATGAAAAGGGTGGTCAGTAGCTCAGCCAGAGGGGTTGCCAACCAGATACCCGGATTACCAAAGAGTAGGGGAAGTCCGAAGAAGCACGCTGTCAGCAGGACGAAACCACGCAACAGGGTAATGATAGTGGCATAACGAGCCTGTTCCACACTTTGAAAATATCCGATGGAAACGATATTGACAGCGAAGAAAATAAAGCCGGTGGCATATAGAGGAAGTCCTTTGCTGGCTATTTCATAGGCCGGATAACTGCGGTCGATGAACATGGAAACAATCTCCGAACTGAAAAAGATGGTGACCAGAGCGAAGACAGTACCACAGCCGATGGCTGTTTTCAGCGCCAATAAATAGGCACGACGTACGCGGGTTTCTTCATGAAGTCCGTGATTGTAACTGATAATGGGTTGAGCGGATTGTGCGATGGCGTTGTACACCATAAATATAATAGGGAAGAAGTAACATGCAATGCTGAATGCAGCTACACCTTCTTCTTGTAAATAATGTATAAACACGATGTTTCCGACAAACATCATGCAGGCAATGGCTACTTCACACAGAAAAGCAGAAGACCCTAGCCGGCACATATAACCTATATTACGACGCGTCAGTTGCATACTTTTGCGAGTGAATTTTACGGGGTAAAAGCGTAGAGCGCATTTGCGGCGGGAGAGGTAGATGATTATCATCAATGCTCCCACCGTAGTACCGATGGCACTGGCAATAGCTGCACCGAACATGCCCCAACCGAAAGGAAAGATGAACAGGTAATCGAGAATGATATTCAGGACGGCAGCTACTATATTGCACATCATGGCAAAGTTAGGTGACCCGTCCAGGCGCAGGAAGAACATCCCTGAGTTAAGCAGGGCGGTAAACACCGAGAACGGAACAAACCATATCATATACTCTACAGCCAGTGGAGTCAAACGCTCGGAACCGCCCAAAAGATGTACTACCTGTGGGGCGAACGAACAGAATAGCGTGGAGGTACCTATCAACAACAATGAAGATACAACTATAGACTGAGTAATATTGATGCGGGCAGCTTTTACTTTTCCATGTGACAAGTGGATGGAGGCTACAACAGATGCTCCTACACCAAACATCAGTCCGATGCCCGTAGAGAATAACCATAATGGCGCCACTATATTTACTGCTGCAAGTGCATCACTGCCAATACCTTTTCCTACGAATATTCCATCCGTAATGACAAATAATGCGGAAAATATCATTCCCAGTACAGTAGGGAGTAATAATTTGCGGAACAATGCCGCGATGTCTGTGTTTTTAAAATCAATGCTATCTCTTTCCATAATTATATTTAGTTACGAGCTACAAGCTACGAGTTACGAGTGGCTGCGCTATGATGCCGAAAGGTACTCGTAGCTTGTAGCCTGTAGCTCGTAGCTTGTACTCTACTGCTTTTTCGTCGGCAAAATTACTGCTTTTATGTGGGAGGACGATTAACAAATGGTAATTTTCGACAGAAAAACAAAGAAGAATTCTGCCAAACTGACAGCCTTTCTGCCAACCTATAAAATTACAACCTCCCTGAACATTTTGGCACGACGTTTGTCTTTTTATTGGCGTCTGCTGCTGATGCAGGCGACCGAAACTTGAATAATAACAAATAAAATATTAAAGATCATGGGAAAAATTATTGGTATTGACTTAGGAACTACAAACTCTTGCGTTGCTGTATTTGAAGGTAACGAACCTGTAGTAATTGCAAACAGTGAAGGAAAACGCACTACTCCGTCTATCGTAGCATTCGTTGACGGCGGTGAGCGTAAAGTGGGTGACCCTGCAAAACGTCAGGCTATCACGAACCCGACAAGAACCGTATCTTCAATCAAACGTTTCATGGGTGAAACTTGGGATCAGGTACAGAAAGAAGTTGCCCGTATGCCATATAAGGTTGTAAAGGGTGATAACAACATGCCGCGTGTAGATATCGACGGACGTCTGTATACTCCGCAGGAAATTTCAGCTATGATTCTTCAGAAAATGAAGAAGACTGCTGAGGACTATTTGGGACAAGAAATTACGGAAGCAGTTATTACTGTTCCGGCTTACTTCTCCGATTCTCAACGTCAGGCTACAAAAGAAGCCGGTCAGATTGCCGGTCTGGAAGTGAAACGTATCGTAAACGAACCGACAGCTGCTGCTTTGGCTTACGGTATCGATAAAGCGAACAAAGATATGAAGGTTGCCGTATTCGACCTTGGTGGTGGTACATTCGATATCTCTATCCTGGAATTCGGTGGCGGTGTATTCGAAGTATTGTCAACAAACGGTGATACTCACCTGGGTGGTGATGACTTCGACCAGGTAATCATCACTTGGTTGGTAGATGAATTCAAGAATGATGAAGGCGCTGACCTGACTCAGGATCCGATGGCTATGCAACGTCTGAAGGAAGCTGCTGAAAAAGCTAAGATTGAATTGTCTTCTTCTACAAGTACTGAAATCAACTTGCCATACATTATGCCGGTAGGTGGTGTGCCTAAGCACTTGGTGAAGACTTTGACTCGTGCTAAGTTCGAAGCTCTGGCTCACACTTTGATTCAGGCTTGTCTGGAACCGTGTAAGAAGGCTATGTCTGATGCTGGTTTGAACAATGCTGATATTGATGAGGTAATCCTTGTAGGTGGTTCTTCACGTATACCGGCCGTACAGAAACTGGTTGAAGATTTCTTCGGTAAAGCTCCTTCTAAAGGTGTGAATCCGGATGAAGTAGTAGCCGTAGGTGCTGCCGTACAAGGTGCTGTGTTGACGGATGAAATCAAAGGTGTGGTATTGCTGGATGTTACTCCGCTGTCTATGGGTATCGAAACTCTGGGTGGTGTAATGACAAAGTTGATTGACGCTAACACTACTATTCCGTGCAAGAAGAGCGAAACATTCTCTACTGCTGCTGATAACCAGAGCGAAGTAACGATCCACGTATTGCAAGGCGAGCGTCCGATGGCTGCTCAGAATAAGTCAATCGGCCAGTTTAACCTGTCAGGTATTGCTCCGGCTCGTCGTGGTGTTCCTCAGATTGAGGTAACGTTCGATATTGATGCTAACGGTATCTTGAAGGTGTCTGCCAAGGATAAGGCTACCGGTAAGGAACAGGCTATTCGTATCGAGGCGTCCAGCGGTTTGAGTAAAGAAGAAATTGAAAAGATGAAAGCTGAAGCTGAAGCTAATGCAGAAGCTGATAAGAAAGAGCGTGAAAAGATTGACAAGCTGAATCAGGCTGACTCAATGATCTTCACAACTGAAAATCAGTTGAAGGAATTGGGCGACAAGTTGCCGGCTGATAAGAAGGCTCCGATTGAAGCTGCTTTGCAGAAACTGAAAGATGCTCATAAAGCACAGGATTTGGCTGCTGTTGATACTGCTATGGCAGAATTGAATACTGCATTCCAGGCTGCAAGTGCTGAAATGTATGCACAAAGTGGTGCTCAAGGTGGTGCACAGGCTGGTCCTGATATGAATGCCGGACAAGCTGGCGGTGCTCAGGATAGTGGTAAGCATGGTGATAATGTGCAGGATGCAGATTTCGAAGAAGTCAAATGATTCCGATAAGTAAACAGATAATAAACGATAAGCAAAAGCGTGCAGCTCAATGAGTTGCACGCTTTTTGCGTTTATGGGGTTCATGGTTGCTATGTGTTTTCTATGGGCTTTTTTATCTCTTATTTGCGACATGTTTGCGACACGTCTTATTTGGCGATAAGGTACAACTTAGATTGATATAAACCATTTAAAACGAGAAGAATATGCCAAGAGGAAATTACACCATTCAAAGAAGTTGCGAGGAGTGTGGTAAAATCTTTACTCCTCCCACATTAGTGTCGAAGTATTGTTGCCCTGCTTGTTCCAAGAGAGCATATAAGAAAAGACAAATCGCAAAAGAGAAAGAAGCGATACGCCAAGCACTGATTAGACGAATACCATCTTGCAAGGGGTATCTAACCGTAAAGGAAGCTATGCTGATTTACGGAATTAGTAAAGACGTTCTTTATCGTATGATACGGCAAGGCTCGATACCGTCATACAATTTTGGTCAGCGTCTGATACGCCTTAGTCGGCAGTATATGGATGAACACTTCAAAACAAAGGCAGGGAGTAGAAAGAGAAAAAAGGAGGCATTATCCTTTGAACCCAAAGATTGTTACACCATCGGAGAGATCGCAAAGAAGTTCCATATCAATGACAGCAGTGTATTATCGCTTTCTGTTCTTCTTCGGTAAACATCTTTATTTTCCCAGCAAACCATTCAAGTTCTTTTTGCTGAAGATCTCGTTGCTTTTCATTTTGATGTTCCAATAGAATTGATATATTTTCTTGTTGCTTTTCTGTCAAGGCATTTTCTAATGCTTGATTCTTTTGTTTAAGAATGTTGAACTTCAGCAAAGCAGCAATGTACATGCAGAAATATCCTACTGCAATATCGAATATTAGGACAAGCAGATAATTGTTACTTGAGTTTTGTGTGTCACCAGCCATATATTCACTAATAGGGATAACAGCTAATAGCATGATAATGGTTATTGCATAAAGCACTCTGTATCGCGTTTTATGGCTTATCTGTGGTAAAGAGGCAAACAGAAAGGCGATAATCAAAACGGCAATTATTGCACATAGTGGTATGAAAGGTATTCCCATTGGTTTATTGTTCGGTTTGAGGATTAATTACAATGCGCCAATAGCCACCACGATCTGCTCCTTCTCTGACAAGTAATCCATTGGCTTTTAGATTTGCTATTTGCATTTCAATGGCACGTTTACTAACTCCTATTCTTTCAGCCATCTTGTCTTGGGATATAGAACCGTCAGAAATAATAAGGTCAAGAATGTTTTGTGCTGTTCGACCTAATCGTTTTGGCCTCACCGAAGAACTTTGTGAATCACCGAAGGTCTTCACCGAAGATTTTTGTGAATCACCGAAGGTTTTCACCGAAGATTTTTGTGAATCACCGAACTTTTCGTCCGAACCATTTACCCTTTCAGCCACATCCTCAACAGGTATTCTTCCGTTATCATTCCAGTTCAGATTATAGAAAGTGGTGAAGAAAGAAGCCGCTTCCGTTTGATATTGTGGTTCTTTTCCTTGCAGGAAGTTGGGTAGCTTCTCTGTAAGTTCTCGCATTTTGCGTAAGCCGGAACCACGTTTCTCCATGTAGTCCAATTGTGTAAATACATCTGCAATGACAGGGTTACGACGCATGGACGGCACTTTGTATATGTCGCGGTCTTGAATCTGCGTACCGTCAAGCATTGCGCCCGGTGATACTAGTTCTACTCGGTCATCGTAAATATCGATATGTACTTCACCGCCCATCACGGTGTAGTCCCGATGGATAAGGTGGTTTACCAATCCTTCAAAGATGGCACGATCTGAATAGTCGGGGAGGTTTAGACGATAGTTAGGCATTTTCACCCATCCGCTCATGGTATAGTTCTTGATGAAGTCCATACCGTATTTCAAAAGCAAAACAAGGTTAGCCCGATGTTCTATGGAACTGATGGCATCATCTTTATAGAGTCCAGTCCAACGGGTACAGAAAATACGTGATTGAAATACAGTACAATTATCCACAAACAGCAATCCGGCATTGGTCAGTTTACCGTCTGGTGTGACCAGTCCGAATGATTCTAGATACTTGTCATTCCATTCCTGATGGGTTTGCTCACGAAAAGTATTGGCAAGGATGATGAAAGAATGTTTGCTGGCATCCACTTGGGTAGGAAGTGAATCCCAAGTCATGTGCGTGCCCTTCAATACCAACGAAAGTAATTGTTGGGAGTTACATTCTACACTTTCATTACCGACTCGTGTATAAGCTGTACGTGTTCCGTCTTGATAATAGTAATAAGGTGTCAGTGTTCCTGCCTTTACTTTCACTTCAAGCAAGGTATGTCCTTCGTGTTCAATTGGAATAAGTTGTACTTCTGGTACAGGGTCAAGTCTTGCCTTTATCATTTCACTGATAAAATCAGCATCGGTTTGTGGATTCTTCAACCCTACAATTACGCCTTTATCATTCACGCCATAGAACAAACTGCCACCATCCGTATTGGCGAAAGCCGACACGGACTTAAGCCATGACTTCACTTTCTTACGTTCCAACATTTCCTTGAAATCGTAAGCTGAGCATTCTGTTATCAGTATATTGTTATGTATCTGCATTATTCCCTTATTATTTGTATAATATTTTAATTCTTATCACAAAGGTAGTGATAATATGATAATTTCAAGTGCTTTAACTTACAAAGAAAGTCTCAAGTCTGCTAAAAGAACAGCCGTTTCCGTTTCATCTTTTGGTGCATCTTTGGGCTTCCATGCCAAAACGAACCGTACAGATGCAGATTGCACCTTATAACCTCTTTGTTCCCATTCAGATAACGTGCCCTGCATTCTTGATGATAATTTTGCTATAGGTTTATCGGTCGATGAACTATACAAAAAGAAATCATTGTAAATTAAAGAATCTCCTCCTCTTAGTGCTAAAACCTCTTGTTTCCGTTCTTTGAAGAATCCTAAATTGACATCTTTATGAGAGAGCTGTAGTATAATTTCTTCAGGCATATCATAGTGTTGTTGGTCAATGAGGTATAAGTTTGCACTTAAATGATTGAAGCAATCGCCATTTGTATGTATGAATAGTCTGTTTTTTGCACGAGTTATTCCTACGTAGTATCTACGCATCAGATGGGCATCCTTTGCATAGTTATCGGATATGAGCATATATACATCATCAAACTCCCTGCCTTTAGCCTTGTGGATGGTTGATACCACGACATCGGTGCCTGATGTGTCGCAAAAGTCTTCCACTGACGACTCAAATACAAATTCCTTGAAGTCACTGAAATATTTTGTTTTGTTGGTTTGTTCAAACTGTTCCACACACCGCTTCACATACGTCAAAGTTAGACTTCTGTCATAAATAGAAAAGGTTGCATGCTTGGCTTCTTCCCATAGTTCTTCTGTGATTAGCGGTGTTTTTATCCGTTTGTCTATATGCCTCAGGAAGTATCTCATTTCCGCCATGTTCCAAAAACGTAAACCGTCCATTGATTGTACCAGTTTACTGTTTATACCATGCTTTCGCAGGAGGGCTATCAAGATGACGGCTTCTTCGTTTGTTTGGGTGAGTACACACGAAGTGCCTTTGTCCTTGTGTTGAAGTAAGTTTTCCACAAGCGGCTGATACATATATGTTGAATGATGACGTATCACTTCCACCCAACCTTTCTCTTTTCTCATAGAGATGATAGGTGTACTTTTTATCCTTTTATTGATAGTTTTCAAGAATCCGTTGGCAAAATCCACAGGCTGGCGCGCGCTGCGGTAATTCTCAGTCATTTCGACGAATGTACTTCCGCTTTCTTGCGCCAACCGGTACATATAACCAGAATCGGAACCTCGGAATTCATAGATATTTTGATCATCATCCCCTACTGCTATCACACGCATTTCTTCATTGTTAGTTATCAGAGCCTTTACAAGTGAGTGTTCTTCTGTTCCCATGTCTTGGGCTTCGTCTATAACTAATACTGTCTTACCGATTTTGTTCGGTTCTACTTCTCCTTGGCATATCATCTCGGCTGCCTTTGAAACGACATTCTTTGAATCCTCAAGATTTCCTATTCGTCCCAGGAGGTCGAAGCAATAAGAGTGGAATGTTTTTATTTCGACAAAATGGGCTGCATTGCCTATCAACTCCATAAGCCGTTGTTTGAACTCTGTAGCGGCTGCCCTTGAAAATGTCAGCATCAGTAGCTGTTCGTGTTTCACGTCTTCAAGTAGTAGGAGTGAGGCCAGTTTGTGGACTAATACTCGTGTTTTTCCACTACCGGGACCTGCTGCAACCACAATGCAACGTGAATCCTTATCGGAAATAATTTCCATTTGCCGTTTGGACAATTGCCCAAATAATTGATTGTATTTCTGTGGTGTCAAGTTGCGTTGTATCTCGCTTGTTCTGTCTCCTTTGAAATATTTTGTGACAAACTTCCTGTAGTCCATTTGGAAATAGTCTTGAACATATTGCAGTGCTGCATGATAATTCTTCACCATCAAGTTGGCATATTCTCCCACAATATGCACTTGTTGGATTTTCAGTCTATAGAATTCGTTCAGCATTCGGTAGTCGTCTTGCTTGTATCTCGACTTATTGTCTTTTATTCTTTGGATATTCATTGCGTTGTAAAGCACCAAAAATCCGCCTTCAAGCTTTAGCGCACCGATTTTCGATAAATATAGAAGTGCTTCTTCCACGTCTTCTAATTGAATGTCAGCAAGTCCGCCAAAAAGGGATTGGGAACTTGATTTTATTCGGTTCAGAAGCTCTACTACGGAGAACTGTATGGCTTTGTCGGGCACATTCTTTTTTTCTGCATCAAAAGCTAATTTGTATAGCCATTCCACGGCAAAGCGACTTATTTCCAATCGTTTTTCAAATCGCCTGATGGTGGATTCCAGGTCTGCCTGACGACTAATCTCCATGTTACGGACTGCATCCTCTTTTTTACGCGTATATCCCTTGACGGTGAGGAAATAGAGCAGCGTCCGAATGTCTTTTTCTTTGGATGTGTTGATTCCGTCGTTTACGGCATTCTCATTCAGTTGCTTGTATGATATTCGTAAAGACTCATCGGGAATATGGTTGAGAATGTATTGTTCAAGTTTTGCAAAGCGTTCGAGGAGCATTTGCGACTTTCGTTCCGAATCACCTGCATCCTGCAAATAGGCAGATATATCTTTGCTGTCTGCCAATATGCCTTCCTGCCGCATGCGCTCCACTACAGATATAACATCTCTTTTGCTTAGTCCCAGAATGTCTGCCAGATAGTCGATGCGTGATTCTGCTTCCGAATCCTGAGCCTTAGCGATATGTTTTTGAGAAATCAATGACTTGATGATACGGACTGCCTTTTCTATTTCATCGCTACCAAAAAGTAGCGATGCGGATATACGTTCCCTTGCTTCGTCCATATTCTTTACCGTTATTCCTGTGGCATATACATGAGGTGCATTGTTTCCTCTTACCAAGTATCCGCTTTGTTCCAAAGCTGCCAATGCTGTTCGTACACGGGTCTCGATGTCAGATACCGAATCATCCCATCCTGCTTGCCGGGCAATTTCCAACGCAGAACAGTTGACTTTCATACGGTGTTTGGTAAGGCCTTTGACGGCTTTCCATACCTGTTGTATTTCACTAATGCTAAGTTTCGTTTGGTTTAGCAATATGAAATGCTTGTCCAAATCATTGTCACTGTAAAGCACATAACAACGTGCGCTAAGACCGGGATCACGACCAGCTCTTCCTGCTTCCTGTACATAATTCTCCAGCGAATCGGAAATATCATAATGTACCACCAGCCCGACATCTTTCTTATCGACTCCCATGCCGAATGCGGATGTGGCCACAATGATGTGTACTTGATCGTTCATGAAAGCATCTTGGTTGGCAATTTTTTCATCGGCTTCCATTTTCCCATTGAAGGGGAGTGCCTTGTAACCGTCGCGAGTCAGCTTTGCAGCCAGTTCCTTTGTCCGTTTGGTGCGTGATGCGTAAACAATTGTCGGACAATTGGTTTCTGCTACAAGTTCTCTCAGTTTTAAATATTTGTCATTGTCATTCTCTACATGTATGACGGAATAGTGCAGATTTGTTCTTGAAGCCGTTGATGCGAATAATTCCAAGTTCAAATTCAAAGTCTGCTTGAAATAGTCGCAGATGTCTTGGATTACTTTCTGTTTTGCCGTAGCCGTGAAACAAGATACAGGTATCGGGGTTTTGCATTTTTTCTTTTGCTGGTATTTTTGGATGAATTTGCCAATGTAGAGATAGTCAACCCTGAAATCCTGCCCCCATGAAGAAAAGCAGTGCGCTTCGTCTATCACGAACCTTACAAGGTGGCGCGCCATCAATATTTTCTCGATTGTTTTTGAACGGAGCATTTCGGGAGAGATATACAACAGCGAGGCTTCTCCGTCTTGTACTCTTTGTATGGACAGTGATCTTGTGATGGGGTCTAACATCCCATTTATGGTTACGGCATCTGTGATGCCTCTGTCGGCAAGGTTATCTACCTGGTCTTTCATCAAGGACTGCAAGGGGGAGATAACAACCGTAAGCCCGTGCACGGAGTGTCCTGCCATGAGTGCAGGCAATTGGAAGGTAAGTGACTTGCCGCCACCGGTAGGAAATATAGCCAGTAGCGATTTCCCTTTCACCGCAGCTTGGGCGGCACGTTCTTGCAGTGGCTCGCCTTCGTATGTTCGGAAGTGCTCATATCCGAAAAATGTTTTCAGATTATGGAGCACATCCAATTGCGTATGGCAGTAGTCGCAGCTTTCTTTGCAAGTAGTGTGTCGCAGGAGTTTTATGATAAATTCCACTTCCGGATAATTATAAAGTACCCATCCGGGAGTGATGGAGCGGTAATCGGTGGTGTCAATCAGAGCCAATGCGTATGTCAATCCGCATGGATATTGGTTGATGAGCATGTCAAGATCGGCATGTTGGCAAATCTTTCCGGCATAAAGTTCTTTAATAAGTTCAGGTATTCCTTTATGGATATACTCCGCACTTACCATACTGAGAAATCCTTCAAATTCCTTCTTGCCCTTCAGCAGCGATGCAAATAGTATACGCTTTTCTTTCGGTAATGAACGCCAGCATGCTATTTCATCCAACAATAAGTCTTTTGCTTTTTTGCAATCGTTCACCGGATTGTTCATTTGTTCGCTCATCAGTTTGTCATCTTTCACAAGCCTGTGGTAAGGGTGTTCAGGGAACAGTAAAGGCGAAACATAAAGTGTGTCAACTAAAATCCAGCGGCATATTTTGTCCGTAAACAGGTATTTAGCATCATGGTGAACGATATTATGTCCGCAGATGTAGTCTACATCGTTTAAGAAAATGAATAGTTCTTCTTTTGAGGTTTTATGAAATGTCGTGTCATCATGTTTGAGTGCTCCTATGTCATGGATTTTATGGTCTTTCAAGCCTATTTCAACATCTACAATGGCATAATTGTGGGTACTACATGGTACAGAGGTTGTTTTATTGCCGATGATATTGTTTCTATCTTCGGTTTTCTTGATTCCTATGAGTTTACTCCATATTGACATATCTTAATATAATAAATAGTTTTACAACTTGAATTTGTTATGCATCTGCATCGTTTTCTTATTGTTGTTCGGGTATAGCATCCCAATATCATACACAAAGGTAAGGATAAAACCGAAGAATCTGTTAAAGACATCGCTTTCTTTTGATTTTTATGCGTTTACATCTCTTTATTTATGAATAAAAATCGTACTTTTGTGAGCAAGAGCGTGTGTTGCTTATGGATGCTTATTTTCGGATTTGCGATATATTTGCAACACGTGTATGCAAGTCGCTGATAGATATATCACGTTGATTTCGAGGAAGTGAAGTAAATAGACTGTCATATTAAAAAAAGAGTCGTAAATCAATGATTTACAACTCTTTTTTTGCTTTAGGTTTCTTCTAGCCATTGCTATAGCGTAAGCAATGATATTCAGTCGCTGCGTCGAAGCAAGGACATTCTTCCAGCCATGATTCCGGTTCTATTAATGAATGGTTATCCATAATTTGAGGTAAATCACGATGCCCGCAAATATGACAGTCCGGATAATCAATAAGGAGCGTTTTGAGTAAAACAATCATGGAGTGCTTTTGCCATTGAGTGCGTGTATCTTTGGGAAGTCCGTGCCGGTTAAGACCACCTTCGTAACATATAGCGATGCTGTCAAGATTATGCCCTTGGGCATGAGCTCCGGGTTTTCGAACAGAACGTGTACTCTTAATATTTCCGTCTCTCCGAATGTAATAATGATAACCGATACCATTTAGTCCACGTTGGCGGTGCGACTTTTCCAATTCAATTTCCGTTAATGTTTCATTCTCCTTCGTTGCGGAGCAATGAATAACTATCAGATGAACAGTTCTCATAGCTGTTAAATGTTTTGTAAGGTGAATAGTTTGTTTATTAATCGCATGAGAACAATAGAAAGATATCAAGGTTCACATTAACAGTTACTTATTTCCCCTTTTTGTATTCTTTTATAATAAACCAGACGACAAAATAACTGTTCGAAATATTTTAAGCCGGAAACATTTTCCTCACTTTTTCTTCCAAAACCGATAGGGTTTTTCATTTCTGAGCGATCTTAGTAGTAGAAAACGAGAATTGTTCACCTTTAAAATCATACGAAGATGAAAAAGTTAGCTAGTATTGCAGTTGGGTGGTTGATGGCATTTTTGCTGTTGGGTATTTCACCTTTATGGGCACAGGAAGAAGCCGGGAACTATTTCACTATTACAGGAATAGTGAAAAATAAGGATAATAAGAGAAAACTGGAGAATGTGAATGTGTCTGTTCCCGGTACGAACATCGGAACCGTTACGAATGCGGATGGTGTGTTCTCTCTGAAGATAAAGGGCACGGAGACTATTCTGGGATTGGAGGTTTCACATATTGGGTATTTGAATTCTCAAGTTTCTCTGAAGGATAAGGAAGATGTATCTGATCTCACTATCTGGATGCTGCCGGCTCCTAATCTACTGAGTGAGATTGTTGTCTTTGGCAATAACGCCCGGGGGCTTGTGGAAGAGGCGATTAAAAAAATTCCGGTGAACTATTCGGTTGATAAGAATTTGCTGACTGCATTTTATCGGGAGACAGTACAGAAAAGGCGACGCTATATCAGTGTATCGGAGGCTGTGATAGATGTGTCTAAGACTGCGTACAGTGACCGGGAACCATCGAACGATAGAGTGCAACTACAAAAAGGACGTCGCCTGCTGAGCCCGAAAACCAGTGATACACTGGCAGTAAAAGTGGTGGGCGGACCTAATCTTTCTATTTATCTGGATATTGTGAAGAACGGAGATGCATTGTTGAGCATGGAAAATCTGAATTATTATGATTTTCATATTGAGGAACCTGTGAATCTGGATAATCGTATGCAATATGTAGTCAGTTTTCGTCCCAGAGTCAGCCTGATGTATGCATTGTTTTACGGAAAACTCTATATTGATTTTGAGAAACTGGCATTCACCCGTGCGGAATTCTCTCTGGATATGCAAAACAGGGTGAAGGCGGTGGAAGCTATTCTTCATAAGAAGCCTCTCGGATTACGTTTCAGGCCACAGGAAGTTTCCTATCTGGTGACGTATAAGGAACAGAATGGAAAAACTTATCTGAATTACATACGGAATGAAATACGTTTCAAGTGCGATTGGAAAAAGCGTTTATTCTCTTCCAGCTATACCGTATTTTCCGAAATGGTGGTAACAGATAGAAAGAGCGACTTTGCAGCCATTCCTAGCAAAAAGGCTTTCAAAGAAAAACAAGTGTTCTATGATTTGGTAGACGAATATTGGAATGAGGATTTCTGGAAGACATACAATATTATTGAACCTACAGAGTCTTTGGAACATGCTGTGAGTAAATTGAAAAAGCAATCCCGTTAGATTTCAGATAGTTTTCTTATATTTGGAGACCAACAATAATTCCGGAGTATGCTGAATGAGCTGTTCATACTGGCTAAAATAAGAGAGGGCGATATAAAGGCGTTTGAGGAAATCTTCCGTCGTTACTATTCCCCTCTTTGCTGGTATGCCACAGGTATTACGGGAGAGATGGAAGCTGCCGAGGAAATTGTGGAAGAATTGTTCTACGTGTTTTGGAAGGACCGGGAACATTTGCAGATATTCCAGTCAGTAAAAAGCTATTTATATAAAGCTGTACGAAATGCAGCACTCCAGTTTTGCGAGCATAAGGAAGTCAAGGAACGGTATCGCGAATATGTATTGGCGGGTAATGCCACGGAACAGGATTCTGATCCTCACCGGCAGCTGGAGTATGAAGAGTTACAAGGACTGATCCGTCATACTCTTGATAAATTACCCGTGCGCCGGCTCCGGATATTTGAAATGCATCGCATGGAGGGAAAGAAATATGCGGAGATAGCTTCTTCATTATCTCTGTCCGTCAAGACGGTAGAGGCTGAAATGACGAAAGCGCTGCGAACCTTACGAAATGAAATTGATAATTATATCCTTACGAAATGATTGAAGTGAATAAAAATAGGACGAAGACGGATGAGGCATGGGAACGGTTGTATGCTCGTTTGGATGAAGATAACCTGCTCACAGGAGCAGGGCGGGAAGGGGTAGTGCGTCGCAAACTTCTCTTGAAATGGGGAACATTGGCGGCTGCCGTAATTGCCGGTTTCGTCTATCTGGCATCTGCGTTGTGGTTTGTTCCGGGAGGAGAGATCGAAAGCCTCAATCTGGTGACGCAAGAAAATCGTGAAGCATCCATGTTGGTTACCACGCTCGAAGACGGTTCTGTAGTATATCTGGCACAGGAGAGCACGCTGAAGTATCCCGAACATTTTGCTACGGACAAGCGGGAAGTGAACTTACAGGGAGAAGCTTTCTTTGATGTAGCAAAGAAACATGAACAAACTTTTCTGATTGAAACGGAAAAGGTACAGATAGAAGTGTTGGGTACAGCTTTCAATGTCCGTAGTCATGGAGATGACTCTTTCCGGCTCTCCGTGCAGCGGGGCAGAGTGAAGGTCTCGCTGAAGCAAGGCGGACAAAGTGTACTGGTAAATGCCGGGGAAACCGTTACCTTGCAGGCGCGGCAGTTACAACTGAGTGAGACAGGAGATTCCGATGAGTTCAGACAATATACAAAGAATATACGCTTCAAGGACGAATGCCTGGAAGATATTCTGCGAGTGGTGAATGCCGAGGCTTCCGCTTTGCAGATACAGACGGCATCACCGGTTCTGAGTAAACGGAAGCTGACCATTGAATTTGAGAATAATTCCCCCGAAACAGTAGCGGAACTTATTTGCTGGGCGCTGAGTTTGAAATGTTCACGTGAAGGTGATAAACTGATTTTATCCGAATGATAACTTAACTATATAAATCATGAAACTTCATCGTTTCTTCATAATTTTTCTGAGCCTGCTTCTCATTACCTGTGATATGAGGGCGGACGGAGGAGATGTGTTGGAACGTATCATCCGGTTACCCGGGACGAAAGGAACGGTATATTCCCTGTTGAGCAAAGTGTCGGAACAATCCGGCTATCTTTTCGTATATGACAGTAAGGTGGTGAATAATGACATTGAAGTTAGGACAAAAAAGAAAAACTGTACGGTCCGGCAAGCCATCTATGAAATTGTAGGCGACCGGACATTAGAACTGAAAGTGATAGGAAATCACATCTTGATTCTGCCTCCTGCGGAGAAGGTCGTACGGAAGCGGAAAGTCTCGGAAGAGACACCTTTGCCAGCCTATTTCACCATTACCGGTCTTTTGCGGGATAAAGAAACGGGTGATCCCGTTGTGAGTGCGTCGGTCATTCTTCAAGGAACTTCAATAGGTAATATTACAAATAAGAACGGGGAGTTCAGGCTTAATCTGCCTGACTCCCTGAAAAATGGCAAGCTTTCTTTTTCCCATTTAGGATATGTTGCACAAAGCATTGAAGCATCTACGCTGATTGGCCGGGACAATGTGTTGAGCCTGGAACCTAAAATTGTTCCTTTGCAAGAAGTGTTGATACGGTTGGTGGAACCCAAGAAACTATTGCGTGAAATGGTAAATCAGCGCGGGGAAAACTATTCATTGAATCCCGCTTATCTGACTACGTTCTATCGGGAGGGGGTGCAGTTGAAAAATAAATTTCAGAGCTTGACGGAAGCTGTTTTCAAAGTTTATAAATCTTCTTTGCCGGAGATGAACGTATCCGATCAGGTGAAGCTGCTAAAGATGAGTAAGATTGATAACCGGGAGAGTACAGACAGTCTGGTTGCTAAGATCAGGGCCGGTATCCAGGCTTGTTTGCAGTTGGATATAATGAAAGACCTGCCGGATTTTCTGTCGGTTGATGCGGAAGATAATCCGTATATGTATACCTCCGGTGACATTACATTCATAGATGACCGTTGCGTCAATGTGGTTTATTTTGAGCAGAAGCGGAGTGTCAGGTCGCCTCTTTATTGTGGGGCGTTGTATATTGACTCTGAGAACAGTGCTTTGGTGCAGGCCCGCATTGAGATAAATCCCAAGTACATCAAGGAGGCTACACGGATCTTTGTTGTCAGACAGGCGCCAAAGATAAATCTGACGACACAGAAGGTGGTATATACTATTTCGTATAAACCGTGGAAAGGTACTTATTATATCCATCATATCCGTGGCGACCTTTACTTCAAGATGAAGCGGAAACGTTTTTTCTTTAGCAACCCTACTTTGCATACTTGGTTCGAGATGGTGACCTGTCTGGTGGATACGGAGAATGTAACCCGCTTCTCCCGAGCTGAAAGATTGCCTCCCCGTACCGTACTTGCAGATGAAGAGTTTAAGTATGATGAACATTTCTGGGAGGACTTCAACGTTATTCCATTGGAGGAAGAACTCAGTAGAATTATAGAGAAAGTAGCGTTAAAGATAGAAAAAATAGATCATCAGGAGGAATAAGATAGTCCGGATAATTGTAATTTTGCAGCCGGAATCAATAAGTATTAGTAGAAAGATGGAATTACCTAAAGACCCGATGATGCTTTTCAGCTTCATCAATACGAAATTGCGTGACTGTTATTCTTCATTGGATGAACTCTGTGATGATATGAATGTCAATAAAGAGACGATTGTAGGACTGTTGCAGTCAGCTGGATTTGAATATAGCGCAGAACATAATAAGTTCTGGTAATTTGCGGATAGATTATTTTTTCTTCCGGTGCTCTTTCTTCAGATAGAAATTGAATCCGGCATATATTTGCAACGTCCCGAATCCATTGTTCAGGGAGAAGTTATCCCGGTAATAATCATACGTCCTGCCCAGAAAGGAAGTACCTACAAAATATTTGCTGTTATTGTATACCACACCCGCCCGTAATATAAAATCAATATTGAAGTTCTTGTACCAGTCGCTGGGCTCTTCTGTGTCTTTCTCTATACGCGACGTCTTATAAGCAACAGCCGGACTGAGCGACAGGCATGCCAGGCAGTTACGGGCAAATACCCAGTTATAGGCATATCCGAAGTTGAGGCTGATATTGGTATATTTTATGTGTCTAACCTTCATTCCGGGGTTCATTGTTTCTTGAATGATTTCGGGTAGCTTGGCATAATCAAACTTCAAATTATGCGTAGATACGGAAAGGCCGGCTGTGAGTGTACCTGCATTCCGACGTTGGTTGGTGGACTGGCTGAAAGCTGCCGGATAAGAGAAATGCCGGTTGTTGAAGATATAGTATAAGTTGAATCCTTTCATATTTACTTTCAGACCGTTGAAGTCTTCCGAATAATTAGAAGGAACACGGTCGGAAAAGCCTGTTACTTTATGTATCTTGTAATCGTTACCTGTGCGACGGTAGAAAAGATCCACCCCTAACTTGGAACTGTAAAGGCTGAGGTCAAATTCTGTCCCTCTGTTTTTCCCACTTTTCTTTCCAAGGAGCCCGTCCGTATCTACTGACCATCCTAAAAATATCCAGCGCCAACCAAAGTAAGCCCCTATCTTGTTGCGAGGGTTGGGGGTGAAGCGGAGCCGTTGGGGCTCGGGGGCGGCGGTACCTACGGAGTAATATTCGTAGTTTGTGAAATGATCGAGCATCAAGGCATAGTTGTATCGGTTGGGGCTTATATAAGTTGTGTCGAAATCATTGAAGTTGAGGAACTTCTTTATAGCCTTCATGAAGGCCCCCTGATGCTTTTCGGTACTAAGGCTATCGTGTGCGGTAGAACTTTCCTCTTTGTTTTGCGCAAACAAAGAGAAGGGTAACAATATCCACAGGCAGAAGATAAGTCTTTTCAGCATCAATCTTATTTCTTAATTAATAGTTCGGGTCTCTATGCTATAAACAACGCAAAAAGAAAAAGTGCAATTGTTCTATTTGCGAATTTAACAGTTCTTTTGCATATATCCAATAATATGGAGGGATTGTTTCATTATACCTCTTCTTTTTCGTCGTTCCTCATCGTCTGTAGTTTCACCGCTTGAAACTGTTGGTTTCTCGGTGTGAAACTGTCAGTTTCAAAGCATGAAACTCTTGGTTTCTCGGCATGAAACTATGAGTTTCAAGCAATGAAACAAATCAGAAAATGCAGAGGTTAATATAATCGGACAGATAATGCAGAGAAAGGAGATACAGTGTTAGCAATAGATTATTACTACACTTACCAATATTGCGTCAGTCAAAGATTGGATATGTTAATTATTAACACAATGAATCCTTAATGGTTAACGAAAATATAGTGTCTATTAAAACATGTTGTAATATGTTGTAGATCACCCTGAAAATTTGGAGATATCCTCAAAGTCCGTATCTTTGCAATGTGTTTTTCATAGTATTAGATTTAAGGTTAACAAAAGATTGGCTGTCTGGGATAGATAGCCTTTTTTTATGTCCTTTCGTTATCAGTCTTGAGGAGTGAATACATCTTCATATCCAGAATCTGTCCGTTCTTGACTGCATTACTTCTGAGTGTTCCTTCGTCTTTGAATCCGCTTTTTTCAAGAATCCGGCAGGAAGCGATATTATAGCTAAACGGCTCTGCAAAAATACGGAGGATATCAGTGTTACTAAAAACATACTGGCAGGTCTGTTTGATAGCGCAGGTTCCCAAGCCTTTGCCCCAAAAAGGTTCTGCTATATAATAGCCTATTTCGGCAGTCAGCGAGTGGATGTTGTCTTTGCGAAACACACCAATACTTCCCACTACTTTATCATCAGCGGTGATGGCGAAGGCGAAAATACTGTTCTTATCAGCCTTCAGCATTTCATTGATATAATATTTTGCATCGTCTTCAGTGTAGGGATAAGGCAGACCGTCCCGAAGGTTGTCCTGAATGTTTTTGTTATTTAGGGTTGCTGCAAGTTCGGCGGCATCGTCTATTTTCCATTTTCTGATTTTACATTCCATATCGATATCCTTCTTTTTTAGTTAATCTGAAACGGGAGAGTTGCCGGCAAAGATAAGAAACTTTATTTTTAACCACTTATTTAATAAATGCAAAATGTGAACTTCCCGATTTAACTTCATCCTTCTTTCTGTTTCTAACCTAATAAAGCTAAGAAACTGAATTGATGATAAACGAGGATAAGATCCGGCAGGTATATGCTTCCGACCCGAAGAAAGGGTTTAAGATGCTGATGGATAACTTCCAGGTACCTATATATAATTATATACGGCGTTTGGTTGTGTCGCACGAGGATGCAGAAGATGTTCTTCAGGAAGTCTTTATCCGGGTGTACCGTAATTTGGACCAGTTTCGTGGTGAAAGCTCGCTGAGCACCTGGATATACAGGATTGCAACCAATGAAAGTTTGCGCTTGCTGAATACACGAAAGGATGAAGAAGCAATTCCTGCCGAAGAAGTGCAAGAGGAACTGATAGGTAAACTGAAGGCTTCCGATTACATTGATTACGAAAATGAACTGGCGGTCAAGTTTCAGGAAGCCATACTGAGTTTGCCCGAAAAACAACGGCTAATATTCAACCTACGCTATTACGATGAGCTCGATTATGAAGAAATCAGCCGTATACTGGATAGTAAGGTCGATACTCTCAAAGTGAATTATCACTATGCGAAAGAAAAAATAAAAGAATACATCTTAAACAGATAGGACGATGAATAAAGAATTTGATTTTGACGATATCGGTAAAAAGACCCCTTACCGCACTCCTGATAATTTTTTTGAGGATATGCAGCAGAAGGTGATGGAACGTACTTGCGGCGGGCAACGCCGGAAACATCGTTTACAGATAATGTTCTCTACTGCCATAGCGGCAGCTGCAATACTGGCAGGGGTATTGTTTGTTCCGTCTTATCTCCGGACGGAAGATGCACCTGCAGGAACTTCGGATATGTTGGCTATAGAAAGAAGTAGCAGCGATCCGGTTGATAAATGGATTCACGAACTGTCGGATGAGGAGTTGGAAGAGCTCGTCAACTTCTCTGAGAATGACATATTTTTAAATTAGGTATTAATTAAAAACAAGAAGATTATGAAGACTAAGTTTATTTATGTAATTTTGGCTGCGCTCCTGATTGGCAGCCAGACAATTTCTGCTCAGAACAAGGATAACAAAACCAATAAGCAACGTCCTACACCTGAACAAATGATTCAAAGACAAGCCAATCAGATGGTGACGACACTGATGCTGGATGATGCAACAGCTGCCAAGTTCACTCCGGTTTACGAAAAATATCTGAAAGATTTAAGCGAATGTCGGATGATGAACCGCAGGGAAAGGCCCAGGAACAATAATGCGGAAGCAACCCCGGCTACCAAACCTGTACTGACAGATGCGGAAATAGAAAAGCAGATCAAGGATCAGTTTGCGCAAAGTCGTAAGATACTGGATATTCGCGAGAAATATTATAATGAATTCCGCAAGATTCTGTCTCCCAAGCAGATTGCAAAAATTTATCAGACAGAAAAAAGCAATGCGAATAAATTCAGAAAGGAATTTGACAGAAGAAAAGGTCAGAAACATGGTCAGGGAAAACGGCCGGCTCATGCAAGACCAGCTTCAAATAATAAATAACATTTTTCATTAAACTACTTGATAAACACGAATGGATCATGGCAGGCATACATATTTGACTTTCCGAAACATCTTAATCTATGTTGTTTTGTTGTGGTCAGGTATGACTGTTAATGCACAGTCCGGCAAAGGAAGCTTTGCCGGACGTGTTGTTGATAAGGATACGAAGCAGCCGGTGGGGTATGCGGCGGTACGTTTATTGACCTTGCCGGACAGTACTTTTCTGGCGGGTGTAGCCACTACGGACGACGGTAAATTCAGGATGCCGGTTGTCTGGCCCAAAGACAAGAAATTGCTTTTAGAGATTTCTTTCATTGGCTATACCACTTTTTCTAAATCTATTCCCTCTTCATTCAGAGGTACTTCGCAGAACTTGGGTGATATTGCACTATTTTCCGATGGCATTTTGTTGGGCGAAACGGTAGTGGTGGGTAAAGCTCCTCTGGCAGTTACCGAACAGGATACCACGGTCTTCAATGCCTCTGCCTATCGTACCCCCGAAGGTTCTATGCTCGAAGATCTTGTAAAACAATTGCCTGGTGGAGAGATAGATGGCGATGGAAAGCTGTTGATTCATGGCAAGGAAGTTAAGAAGATATTGGTAGACGGCAAAGAGTTCTTTGCGGACGATCCGAAAGCTGCCTTGAAAAATCTGCCGGTGGAAATGGTGGAGAAGCTGAGAGCTTATGAACGTAAATCCGATTTGGCACGTCTGACCGGAATTGATGACGGGGATGAGGAAATGATACTTGACCTGGGGGTGAAAAAGGACATGAAGAAAGGATGGATGGATAATTTCATGGCAGGTACGGGTAACAAAGGGAGGTATGAACTTGCCAATACCCTGAACCGCTTCCGGGATAATTCTCAACTTACTATTATCGGTAATCTGAATAACACTAACAATCAAGGCTTCTCGGAGTTGCAACGGGAGTCGTCGGCTGCCAGTGGAAATATTCTGAATAGGGTGGGACTGGTCACCTCACATTCTTTAGGCATGAACTTCACTCATGACTGGGACAGAGTGAAGCTTCGCTCCAATGTGCAATATACGGGTACCGACCGTTCGGAGGATAACAGTACTACGGTGGATAATTTCCTGAAACAGGATAAATCGATAAGCCACAGCACTAACAGCAATCACATGAAGAACCACAACCTGACGGCGAATGCTTATCTGGAATGGAAAATTGATTCAGTCACCAATCTGGTGTTTCGTCCGCAATATCGCTATGTGGCAAGTGACAGGAGGAATAGTGGATATCAACAGAGTTGGTCGGACGAAACACTTCTGAATGAAAGAACGGCTTCTAATCTTTACGATAATTCCCAGTATAATCTGACCTTTATGTTGCAAGTCAACCGTAAGTTCAGCCGTAAAGGACGGAATCTGGCTTTGAAAGTGGATTATGGAACGAATACTTCTTCTGCCGACAGGAAAAACTTTTCTACTACACATTACTTTAAGAATGATACAGAGAAAGTAGTCAACCAGCGTGTGGATGATGAAGGTGACGGATATAATTATCGTCTGCAACTGGTGTATGTGGAGCCGTTGCCTAACCGTTACTTTCTTCAGTTTCGTTACAGTTATCAATACCGGGTAACTAATTCGGACCGCTTTGTCTATAACTGGGATGAGGCAATGGAAGATTTTGTTGCCGATTACGATTCTCTGGCCAGTAATAGTTTTGAGAGCCAATACAGCACCCATCTTTTCAATATGGCTGTCCGTACTTCCCGGAAAAAGTACAACTACAATATAGGTGTCGATCTGGAACCCCAGAAACTGGATAGCCGTTCTTTTCTGGATGATGTTTCCAAACATCAAATGAGTAAAACGGTTCTGAACTTTTCACCGACGCTGAATTTCCGTTATAAGTTTTCCAAGCGTACACAGTTGCAGGCAATTTATAGAGGAAAAGGACGACAGCCGAGTGTTCGTGACCTACAACCGGTTGCCGACATGACGAATCCATTGAATATCCGCATTGGTAATCCTTCTTTGAAACCTTCATATACCAATACGTTTACACTGAATTATAATTCGTATAATGTGAAACATCAGCGCAACATGGTGGTATCTCTTTTTGTGGAGAATGTGCTCAACAGTGTAACGAACCAGGTGACTTACGACAGCGAAACGGGAGGCAGAACCACCATGCCTGTTAATTTGAATGGTAACTGGCGGGCATCAGGTGCACTTTCATTGAGCGGACCTTTCAAGAACCGCAACTGGCTGTTTCGTACCTATTCCTATTTGCAATATAGAAATCAGAACGGATATACTACTCAGAACAAAGAAGAGCCGATGAAGAGTTCCGTGCAGCACCTTACGGCGCGTGAACGCCTGCAATTTACTTTTCGTACCCGGCAACTCGAACTGAGTGCGCGTGGAGAAGTGCTGTATAATAATTCGTATAATAACGTGAAAGATATGCGCACGGAAACGTTCGACTATCAACTTGGAGGAGACTTGCAGTATTATCTCCCCTGGGGCTTCGAGTGTAGCAGTGATCTCACATATTTTCTTCGTACCGGATATGGATACGACAGCAGCGGGCGGAAGAACCTGATATGGAACTGCCAACTGTCGAAAGCTTTCTTGAAAAAGAAACAACTGCTACTGCGTTTCAAGTTTTATGATATTCTTCGCCAGGAGATTTCAATGGTACGCACCATCTCGGCTACTGCCATACGTGATGCGGATTACAATGTATTGGGACGTTATTTTATGGTGCACGCTATCCTGCGATTGAATATGATGGGGAAAAAGTAAAAAACGCAAAGTGTGGAAACTTCAACAGGGTTAATTTGTTGTAGATACTCAAATTAATAAAAGAAAACTCTGAGGAATGTTTCAAAGGTTCAAAAACTTTAGAAAACTGAGGAAGTGGTATGTTGTGAAACTGAAACTGGTTGATGCCCGCCTGTATTTCGTCAGCATCTTCGTAGGATTGCTGACGGGGTTGGTGGCTGTTCCCTATCATTACTGCCTATATTATTTCTTTAACTTGCGAAGTGAGTTTTTTGCTTCCCGTCCGGAGTGGTACTGGCATATTCCTCTTTTTCTTTTCTTTTGGGCGGTACTGATATTCGTATCCTGGCTGGTGATGAAAATGCCGCTTATCACCGGAGGAGGTATTCCTCAAACACGTGCTGCCATCAACGGGCGCATTACTTATAAGCATCCTTTCATAGAGTTGGTTTCTAAGTTTTTCGGTGGAATTCTTTCGGTTTCGGCCGGATTATCGCTGGGACGTGAAGGGCCTTCCGTACAAATAGGTTCGTATGTAGGATGCCTTGTGGCACGCTGGACACGTATTCTACGTGGTGAACGAAAGCAATTGCTTGCTGCCGGTGCCGGTGCCGGCCTTGCGGCTGCGTTTGCGGCGCCGCTGGCTTCTTCATTGCTTGTCATCGAATCCATCGAACGTTTTGATGCTCCCAAAACCGCTATCACTACCTTGCTGGCCGGTGTAGTGGCCGGTGCGGTGGCAAGCATGGTTTTTCCGGTAAATTCTTATCATTTGATACAAGTGGCCGAGCCCGGTTTTTCTTTTGGAATCCAGGTGAAGTACTTCCTGTTGCTTGCAGTGATTATTTCTGTTTGCGGAAAATTATATTCCATGATGATGGTTTCTTTCAAACGGGTGTATGCAACGGTAAAATCTTCGGTATATATGAAGATGTTCTATCTGTTGCTGGTCGCTTATATTATTTCCTTTATGCAGGTCAACCTGACGGGTGGGGGAGAACAGTTTCTTTTGGAGCAGGCGCAATCCGGCAGCCATGCACCAATTATGTGGGTAACGGCAATGATGCTGTTGCATTTCGGTTTTTCCGTTATCTGCGTTTCATCCGGTTTGCCGGGTGGAAGTTTTATTCCTACACTGGTCACCGGTGGGTTACTGGGGCAGATTGTTGGTCTGTTGGGAGTGGAATATGGGGTTATTGAGCCGGAGAATGTCAGTTATGTAATGCTGATTTCAATGTCTGCTTTCCTGGTGGCTGTGATACGTACCCCTTTGACAGCTATTGTATTGATTACCGAGATAACAGGACATTTTGAGGTGTTCTACCCATCGGTGGTAGTGGGTGGATTGACTTATTATTTTACGGAACTTCTTCAGATAAGACCTTTCAACGTGACGCTTTATGAGGATATGATCAATACTCCTGCTTTCCAGGAACAGACAAGGTATAAACTATCCATAGAGGTGATGACGGGTTCATATATGGATGGCAAACTTGTAGACGAACTTTCTTTGCCTGAAAACTGTACCATTATCAATGTACACCGGGATGGTAAAGACGCAAAGCCCCCCGGAATACGGTTGATTCCGGGGGACCAGGTTGATATTGAATTGGATGCGCAGGATATTGAAAAACTCTATGAGCCGCTCGTCAGCCTGGCAAACATTTATTGATATGTATGAGGTATCCTTATGCCAGACTGCCTATTTCATCCAGATTCTTCTGAATATCCTGATCGGTCAGTTCGTAGTTTACGAGGTCACCGGAGAGATATTTATCGTATGAGGCCATGTCAATCAATCCGTGACCGGAGAGGTTGAACAGGATTACTTTCTCTTCACCTGTTTCCTTGCATTTGTTTGCTTCGCGGATGGCGGCAGCAATAGCGTGGCAAGATTCCGGTGCGGGAATGATACCTTCAGCTTGGGCAAATAAACAGCCGGCTTCGAATGATTCCAGTTGCTTGATGTCTACAGCTTCCATCAGACCGTCTTTCAATAGTTGAGAAACGATGACGCCTGCACCGTGGTAACGCAATCCACCTGCATGAATATTAGCGGGAGCAAAGTTATGTCCCAGCGTGTACATAGGCAGTAATGGAGTGTATCCTGCTTCGTCACCGAAATCATATTGGAATTTACCGCGTGTCAGTTTCGGGCAAGAAGCCGGTTCGGCAGCAATGAAACGTGTTTGCTTACCTTCCAGGATCTTGTGGCGCATGAATGGGAATGCGATACCACCGAAATTGGAACCACCACCAAAACAAGCAATCACCATATCAGGATATTCTCCTGCCATTTCCATCTGTTTTTCGGCTTCCAGACCGATTACAGTCTGGTGCAGAGCTACATGACTCAATACAGAACCTAATGTATATTTACAATTCGGTGTAGTCTGAGCCAGTTCGATGGCTTCTGAAATAGCGGTTCCCAATGAACCCTGGTAGTTGGGGTGGGCCGTCAGAATATCTTTTCCTGCACGGGTGGACATAGACGGAGACGGTGTAACCTGTGCGCCGAACGTCTGCATGATGCTGCGGCGGTAAGGTTTTTGCTCATAACTGATTTTCACTTGGTAAACGGCAGCTTCCAGTCCAAACAGACGGGCAGCATAAGCCAGCGAAGCTCCCCATTGTCCGGCACCGGTTTCAGTGGTAACGTTGGTAACTCCTTCTTTCTTGCAATAATAAGCTTGGGGAATGGCAGAATTCAGCTTGTGCGATCCCATCGGACTTACACTCTCATTCTTGAAATAGATATGTGCCGGAGTACCTAATGCTTTTTCCAGTCCATAAGCACGAACCAGTGGAGTACTACGATAATATTTGTACATTTCGCGTACTTCTTCGGGAATCTCGATCCACTTATCGGTCTGATTCAGTTCCTGTTTGCACAGTTCCTGTGCAAAGATAGGATATAAATCTTCGGCTTTCAGTGGTTGTTTGGTACCGGGATGAAGCGGAGGCATCGGTTTGTTCACCATATCTGCCTGTATATTGTACCAATAATGTGGTATTTCCTCTTCCGGGAGGAAATATCTTTTTGTCTTGTTGCTCATAGTGGTTACTTCTATTAAAATTTTTACGAGGCCAAATGTAACTATTATTTTTAAAACAATTTCTTTTTTCTTTTGTTTTTTGTCTATACGCATTGTTTTGTTTATGTTTGCCCGATATTTAATTTGATGTCTACATGAAGATTTATCATAAATTCTTGTTGTATCAGAATAAATGGATTCATCCGTACACTCGGATCATTCTTGGAGGGGTGACTTATATAGCCTACCTGGCTTCTATTCTGTTAATTATGGGAGTGGTATATGAACACGGCTTTACTATTTCCGAACACGAGGCTTCTCAACTGCAAACACTCTATCGGTTTGTATGGGGTGTTTTCCTGTCCGAAGTCACTTTGCGCCTGTTATTGGAATACAGGGACACAAAGCGTACTTTTAAGAAATTGACGTGGATATTGATTGCCTTGCTTTACCTTACCCTTATCCCTGTTATTTTTCATCGACCGGAAGAGGAGGGAGCTATTCTGCATTTTTGGGAAATATTGAATGGAAAGCCCTATCATATAGTGCTTCTGTTGATCTTCTCTTTCCTTAATTTATCCAATGGCTTGGTCAGGGTGTTGGGACGGCGAACGAATCCTTCTTTGATTCTGGCTGGTAGTTTTCTGATAATCATCCTTATTGGAACAGGTTTGCTAATGTTGCCCCGATGTACGGTGAGCGGTATTTCGTGGGTGGACTCGCTGTTTATCTCTACCAGTGCGGTTTGTGTCACGGGTTTGACTTCGGTGGATGTAGCGTCTACTTTTACTACGCCCGGTTTTGTGGTGATTATCCTGCTGATACAGATTGGCGGCCTAGGGGTAATGACACTGACCAGTTTCTTTGCGATGTTCTTTATGGGGAATACATCCTTTTATAATCAGTTGGTGGTTCGTGATATGGTCAGTTCCAATTCGTTGAATTCGTTACTTTCCACTTTGCTGTACATATTGGGATTCACGTTGGCTATTGAAGGTATTGGTATGCTTGCCATCTGGAGCGACATTCATGGTACGATGGGGATGACGTTTGAGGAAGAAGTGGCGTTCTCGGCCTTTCATGCTATTTCCGCATTCTGTAATGCCGGTTTTTCCACGTTGCCCGGAAATCTAGGCAATCCGCTGGTGATGACAGGGCATAATCCATTCCTTATCTATATATCCCTGTTGATTATTCTGGGAGGTATAGGCTTCCCGATATTGGTGAATTTCAAAGATATAGTACTCCATCATTTGCGCCGCATCTGGAAATTTTTGCATACGTGGGAGTGGGACAGGCATCGTTTTTATCATCTGTATAATCTGAATACACGGATTGTTCTGATTATGACTTTCCTGCTATTGGTGTTTGGTACGGTGCTTATTGCTGTTTTTGAGTGGAATCATGCTTTTGCCGGTATGTCCGTCGCTGATAAATGGACACAGGCGTTCTTTAATGCGACTTGTCCGCGTACTGCCGGGTTTACAAGCGTGGACCTGGCTTCGCTGGGAGTACAGAGTGTATTGGTTTATATCTTCCTGATGTGGGTGGGCGGTGCTGCACAGTCCACGGCGGGTGGTATCAAGGTGAATGCGTTTGCAGTAGTTGTATTGAATCTGGTTGCTGTGTTGCGCGGTACGGAGCGGGTGGAAGTATTTGGCCGTGAACTGTCTTACGATTCCATTCGCCGTTCCAATGCGACGGTAGTGATGTCTATCAGTGTTTTGTTTGTATTTGTGTTTATTCTGACAATCTGGGAACCTCAGGCATCTGTCATGGCACTTCTGTTTGAGTGTGTGTCGGCGTTGAGTACGGTAGGTTCCAGTCTGAATCTTACTCCGACTTTGGGGGATAACAGTAAATTGCTTGTTGCTTTTCTGATGTTCATCGGACGTGTGGGACTGATTACTCTGATGTTGGGTATCATCAAGCAAAAGAAACATACGAAATATCAGTATCCGAGTGGGCAGATCATTATAAATTAGTAGTAAGTAGTAAAAACAGAAATTATGAAGTATATTATTATCGGTTTAGGAAATTACGGGCACATGCTTGCCGAAGAATTATCGGTGTTGGGACACGAAGTAATTGGGGCGGATGTGAGTGCAAGTCGCGTAGACAGTATCAAAGAAAAGATTGCTACGGCTTTTGTGTTGGATGCAACAGATGAACAGGCACTTGCCGCTCTCCCCTTGAGTGGTGTGGATGTGGTAATCGTGGCTATTGGCGAGAATTTTGGTGCTTCTATTCGCGTGGTGGCTTTGTTGAAACAACAAAAAGTGGCTCATATTTATGCGCGGGCCATTGATAATGTACATCGTTCCGTACTTGAGGCTTTTGGTTTGGAACGGATTCTTACTCCGGAGGAAGATGCAGCCCGTGGTTTGGTGCATTTGTTAGAGTTTGGCTCCAATATGGAAACCTTCCGGGTAGATACGGATTACTATGTAGTGAAGTTCGCTGTGCCGGAGAAGATGATAGGATATTATGCTAATGAATTGAATCTGGATAAGGAATTCAGCTTGAAGTTATTGGCTTTAAAGCGTGCCAAGACCTTGAAAAACTGTCTGGGTATTTCATTTACTGAACATGATGTGATGAATGAATTGCCTGAAAATGATCAGGTACAAGCTGGTGATGAACTGGTTTGTTATGGACGTTACAAAGACTTCCAGAAGTTCTGGAAAGCGATGTAATTACGCTTTCCTATAAGATTTTCTGTCATCTAATATATCATTCATATTTTCTTGTGCCCATGAAATTAAGGAGTTTATATGGGGCAATAACGACATGGCTCTATCTGTCAGCGAGTATTCCACTTTAGGAGGGACTTGTGCATAGATTTTTCTTTTCACAAGTCCGTCTTCTTCTAATGTGCGTAGAGTAACCGTCAGCATCTTTTGTGATATGTCAGGTATTGTCTTTTGCAGTTCATTGAACCGCATGACGGGTGCCTGCGTTAGTGTGAAGAGCGTCAGTATCGACCATTTATCACTGATTCGTGATAGTATCATTCGGATAGGACAATCGGCATAAGAGCTATTTTGTATATCTATTCTATTCATATCTTTCTGATTTATAAAACACTCTACAAAAGTAACTAATATGCCGATCGTATGCAACTAATCTTATTGAAATATATCCGGGCTTGGACTGTTTTAGTGTAGTCCACTCAGCCACTCTACCATCTTCGGATCACGATGCGAGAAGAAGCAACTGGCATTGGTATCCAGCGCTGCAATCTTTTTCATATCTTCTTTCGTCAGTTCAAAATCGAATACATTGAAGTTTTCAATAATTCGTTCTTTGCGGATGGATTTCGGGATAACGACAATATTTCTTTGTATCAACCATCGCAATACGACTTGTGCTATGGATTTACCATATTTGCTTGCAATGGCTGCCAATGTTTCATTCTGGAACATATTGTTTTTTCCTTCGGCAAATGGAGCCCATGATTCTATCTGAACGCCTTTCTCTTGCATGAATGCCTCTGCTTCGATTTGTTGATAGAAAGGATTAGTTTCTACCTGATTGACGGCAGGTGTGATTTCATTATGAAGGATCAGATCTACCAAGCGGTCGGGCATAAAGTTGCTGACGCCGATAGAACGAATACTGCCTTCCTTGTATAATTCTTCCATAGCACGCCAAGCACCGTAATAGTCATTGAATGGCTGATGAATGAGGTACAGGTCCAGATAATCGAGTTGCAAACGTTTCATGGATGCTTCGAAGGCTTTCTTAGCTTTGTCATAACCGGCATCTGATATCCAGAGTTTGGTAGTGATAAACAAGTCTTCGCGGGGGACACCACTGCGTTTGATGGCTCTTCCTACAGCTTCTTCATTACCATAAGCGGCAGCCGTATCTATAGAACGGTAACCTGTTTCAATAGCGTCATATACACATTGTTCACACAAGGTTTGATCTTCGATCTGATATACGCCGAAACCAAGAATTGGCATTTCGATGCCATTATTTAATTTTACTTTCTGCATAATAATTTTCTCTTTATTGGATTTTATATTAAAACACTTTACTTCCTTAATATCCCCGGACATTGCAGATTATTGTATTATTTTAAGCCCTGTGGTTATTTGCCTACTCTTTTTGCTAACTCTGCCGGATAGCGGTCGCCTGATACTGGAATAGAATTAAGCATATCATTGATCCAGGTCAACTCTTCCGGGCTTATTTCCACATTGATACTTTGTATATTCTCTTCCAAGCGTTTCAGTTTGGTGGTTCCTGGAATGGGAGCGATCCAGGGTTTTACAGCGAGTACCCAGGCCAATGCAATCTGTGCAGGTGTTGCATTTTTCTCTTCCGCCAGCTTTCTCACAAAGTCAACTATAACCTGATTGGCATTCAGATTCTCGGCAGTGAAGCGTGGAACGATACTGCGGAAATCGTCTTTACCGAATTGTGTGTCTCTGCTGATGTTTCCCGTCAGGAAACCTTTACCCAGAGGGCTGAAAGGAACGAAACCGATGCCTAGTTCTTCGAGAGTGGGCAATAATTCTTTCTCCGGTTCGCGCCACCACATAGAGTATTCGCTTTGAATGGCAGTCAGCGGATAGACCTGGTGTGCCCGGCGGATGGTCTGTACACCGGCTTCTGATAGTCCCCAATGTAGAATTTTGCCTTCTTGTTTTAATTCTTTCATGGTTTCTGCCACTTCTTCTATAGGAACATTCGGGTCTACACGGTGCAGATAGTACAAATCTACATGATCTGTCCGCAGACGCCTGAGGGAACCTTCAATAGAACTCCGTATTACTTCCGGTTTACCAATGACAACTTGTTTACCGTCGATCATCTGAATACCACATTTGGTAGCAATGACTACATCTTTCCGATAAGGTTCTAAGGCTTCACCTACTAATTCCTCATTGGTGTATGGACCATATACTTCAGCGGTATCAAAAAAGGTGATTCCTTGTTCTATAGCTTGATGAATAAGGCCGATCATTTCTTTCTTATCAGCGGCAGCACCATAACCGTGGCTCATACCCATGCAACCTAAACCCAATGCGGAAATTTTAAGTCCGCTCTTTCCTAATTCTCTGTATTTCATAACTCTTGATTTTTTTATTGTTTTTGATGTTGCAAAGGTAAGTGGTGAGATGAAGTTTGTAAATAGACAGATTACTGCTTTATGCACCATTATTACAGGTTTAAGATATTGATTGAATACTTGATAATGAACTGTATACACAGGTTACAGTTTCTTATACCAATATTACAGATTTTGCAATACAAGTGATGGAATGCTGAAAGAAAACTGTTATTTTTGTCATCAGATTAAATTATCAGATTATGGGTACAATCGTAAAATTGAATACTGTTCAGGAGTATAATATAGCAATGGGAGTGGAGACATTGCATCCGCTTGTTAGTGTGGTCGACTTCTCAACATTGAAGTCTTTAAAGCATGGACGTAAGAATTTTGGCTTTTATTGTGTTTTTCTGAAACAGCTCAAGTGTGGGGAATTGTCTTATGGGCGCAGCACGTACGATTACCAGGAAGGCACGCTGGTATTTGTGGCTCCTGGACAAGTGGCAGGAATTGATGATGACGGAGAAACACTGAATCCTCAAGGGTGGGTGTTGGCTTTTCATCCCGATTTGCTACGGGGTACTTCATTGGGACGTAAAATGAAAGATTACAGCTTTTTCTCGTATGAAGCCAATGAGGCTTTGCACATGTCCGAGCGTGAACGGCAGATTATCTTTAATTGTTTCATTGAAATACAAGAAGAATTGGAGCGTGCCATAGATAAGCATAGCAAAGATATTATTGCCTCTACAATTGAGCTTCTGCTGAACCATTGCCAGCGTTTCTATGACCGTCAATTTATTACGCGTGAAAACATAAATAAAGATATTCTAGTGCGTTTTGAAAACCTGCTCAGTGATTACTTTGAATCAGACCAACCGCAAACTGTCGGTTTGCCATCCGTGCAATATGCCGCAGACCGATTGCATCTTTCTCCTAATTATTTCGGAGATTTGATAAAGAAAGAAACAGGTAAATCAGCTCAGGAATCCATTCAGCTTTTTGTGATAGAGAAGGCAAAAGAACGGCTTTATGATGAGAATAAGACTGTCAGCGAAGTTGCCTATGAACTGGGCTTCAAGTATCCGCATCATTTAAGCCGTCTATTTAAAAAGGTGGTGGGGATGACTCCGAACGAATACAGGATGTAGTTATTTAATTTTGTACCCTAACAACGAACTGAACTTTTTGCAAATACCAGGGAATAATCCCATTAGCCTTCCGCCTAATCCCCATCTTTTTGGGAAGAATTTCTGGTAGAGTGCCTGGTCAATAAGTTGCAGGCGTGGTTCCCAGTTTTCCACTTCATGCCCGTCTTTCAGGCCGGAGCGGATTTGAGCTTCGTGTCCCCGGAGTGAGTCGGGTTTTATATACTTGGAGTTTGCCATCATAGGCCCGCATACATCGAACCATACTTCGCTACCACTGAATCGGTCGGCCAATCGGGTGAGTAATTGCCGTACCTGCTTTTCATAGAAATACATCAGTACGCCTTCGATAACAATGATAAACTCTGCTTCGGGATGCTTTTTATGGAGATCATCCATCCATTGGGTTTCTAACAAAGAGCCGGCTATGTAATGATCGCCCGCAGGTTCTGGTAGTAAATCGCGTCGCAAGTCGATTACTTCGGGCAAATCCATTTCGTAAAATATGGCTTTGTCATGTTCTTCAATACGTTGATAGCGGGTATCCAGTCCGCAACCTACATTCACTACAATTGGATTCCTTCGTGTGGCAATGAAGCGTCGGATAGCATTATCAAAGTATAATCCACGTACGACACATCCTATGGCACTCAATTTGGCACCATCAAATTTGGAGTAGTCATATTCGATACTTTCTACCAGTTGTTCGGCTTGCCGATCACGCAAAATGGCATCTTTCCGGCGACTCTCTTTGGCTCTCATGTAAAGAGGTATCAGCAGTGTCTCAGCTACTACACTCTTAAATTCATATTTCTTTTTCATTTTTATTTGGGAATTATTGGAATTAATACGATCTGGCAAAAAAGAACAATATTCAAATTCATTCAAAAAAAAGAGAGAACTTATACTTTGATAAATTCTCTCTTTTTGCTGTTCCTCACATTTTCTTCCAGGGTCCATAGGCTACTTTTATTTTTTGCCAAAGTTACGGTTCTTGAGTAAGGGAAGCAATACCTAAAAGTAGGGAAATTGTGTTTTGACTTATACCTATCAAGAATGAAGCAAATAATCAATATTATCAGCTGTTTGTCCTAATTTATTAACATGCAAGGGGCGTTTTGTAATAGCTTGAATATTAATGCGTTATAATGAACCTATCTCAGTATACGACTGAGGCACCCTAAGTATCATACTGAGGTACCCTAAGTATCATACTGAGATACCCTCAATATACGACTCTGCTTTTGAATTGTACTTTTTGTAAGTAACTTTTAAAGTAAGTCGCAGAATTATCACATAAGTCAAAATTAAGTAGTCATTCGCTTTTATGCCTTACTTTTTCGTTTTGATTCTTTGGTTCTACTAAGTCTCAAAAAAAATATCTTTCTTTGTAGAAAAGAAGAAATGTTTTATGCTCTCATTTGATACTTATATAAGTCGTAAACTGCCGCTGGTCGGTCTGATTAGTGCAGTCTTTATCATATACCCTAATATAGCCTGTCTGCCCTGGGATATAAAATTTCTGGAGGGAGTAAGTTGTACGGGATTTTATTGGTATTTTGTTTATCGTTTCTTTTTCTTCTGGGGACTGATTTGTTTGTTGTTACGTTATAATTTGCGACAACTGTCGACAGCGCAGTTTAAGGAACGTTTTGGCCGTAACTTCCTGTATTCATTGGCTGCCTATGCAGGCTTCGCGTCTATTTCCTATTGGATTCACTCTTATGGTATCCGTACTGATTTTCTGGGTAGTACATTGATCTCCCAATTCTTTATTCTGTGTTCTCTGTGTACGTTGATCGGGCATATTTCCATGTTATACTCCACGCAGCGTGAAAAAGAACGTGAGATAGAACGTTTGCGTATAGAGAATCTGCAAAGCCGATGTGATGCATTGGCTAATCAGATCAATCCACATTTTTTCTTTAACTCCTTGAATGGAGTGCAATCGCTTATTCGGAAGAAGGATGATGAAAAAACACTGATGTATGTGCATGAATTGTCCGATATCTTCCGTTATATTCTTCAAAGTGATAAGAGAGGACTGGTTACTTTGAGGGAAGAACTGGAATTTATTCAATCTTTCCGTTATGTGATGGAAGTACGCTTTGCCAATAAACTGGTTTTCTCGATCCAAGTGGATGAGGCTATGCAGGATGAACTGACGTTGCCTGTGCTTTCACTGCTTCCGTTGGTAGAGAATGTGACTGTTCATAATAGGATAGACAGTGAGCATAAAATGGAAATTACTATCAGGCTGAACGAGCAAAAAGAACTGGTGGTGAGTAATCCCATTTATCCTAAACTATCTCCGCCTGATACGAACGGAACAGGGTTGAGAAATCTGGAAAGCCGTTTTACCTTGTTGATGAACAGGCAAATACGGATAGAATGTGATGAAAATACATTCAGAGTATATCTTCCTTTAAATAAACAGAACTGATATCAAAATTGCATAGAGATATGAGAGTGTTGATTGTAGAAGACGAGACTGCCGCTTATGAGAATCTGGTGGATATTCTTGGCGAAGTCTCTTATGATATTCAAATAGCCGGTAATACAGAAAGCGTAACTCAAACCATTCATTGGCTGCAATCGAATCCTGCACCGGATTTGATATTTATGGATATTCATTTATCGGACGGTTCGGCATTTACCATTTTTGATAAAATGGAGTTGGAAACTCCTATTATTTTCACGACGGCTTATGACAGATACGCCATAGAAGCTTTCAAAGTGAATAGCATTGATTATTTGCTAAAACCTGTCAAGGTGGAAGATGTAAAACAGGCGCTGGATAAATACAAAAAATTGACGCGCCAGGATGTGATTCACTACTTATCCAAATTGACTCAACTGGTGCCGACTCCTAAATATAAAGACAAGTTATTAATTCCATATAAAGATAAGCTGTTACCTATTGACCTGAAAGAAGTTTCATGCTTTTATACAGCGGATAAAAATACCTGTATCTACTTGAAAGACGGGAATGTGTATCCATACTCCAAAACACTGGAACAGATAATGGCTTCTCTGAATCCGGCAGATTTTATCCGGGCGAATAAGCAATTTATCCTGGCAAGGAATAGTGTGACGGATATAACTATCTGGTTTGATAACCGTTTGCTGGTAACATTGGATGTAGAAACTCCCGAACGTATCTATATCAGTAAGAATAAAGCATCCGAGTTCAAGTCCTGGATAGTGAATAACACGTAAGTTAGAATACGTTAATCAGTAATTATGGTATTTACAACCGTAATTTATCTACGGTTTCTATCAGTAACGATCCCTATATTTGCAATCGGGAACTATTATAAAATTAAAGAGTTATTTCAAGATGAAAAAAGAGAGATTTGTACTTGCATTCTTTACAGGCTGCCTGATTAGTGCGGTAAGCCTACAAGCACAAACCGGTAAGGACAGCACAAAGGTAGCAAGAAGTTATGCGATCAATGAAGTAGTAGTAACAGGTACGCGAAGTGAAACGGATGTGCGTCATTTACCCATGACCGTATCGGTAGTGGGGCGTCCGCAACTTGAAGCGAGCCAGCAGACTTCCGTACTTCCTGTGTTGAATTCACAAGTGCCGGGCTTTTTCTCCACTTCACGTGGCGTAATGGGATATGGTGTAGCTACCGGTGCATCAGGGCAAATGTCTTTAAGAGGCATTGGAGGGCCCGCACAGGCCGGTCTTCCCACTACAGGATTATTGGTTTTGATTGACGGACATCCTCAGTATATGGGACTGATGGGACACCCCATTGCCGATGCATATCAGACTATGATGGCAGAACGTGTGGAAGTGCTCCGTGGCCCCGCATCCGTGCTTTATGGTTCTAACGCCATGGGTGGGGTTATTAACATTGTTACCCGTAAGATGCAGGAAGACGGAATACGTACAAACATCAACATTGGTGCCGGGTCCTATGGAAGCATACAGACCGAAGCCACTAACCGCATAAGGAAAGGGCGCTTCAGTAGTACGGTGACTGCCTCTTATAACCGTACAGACGGACATCGCGCTGACATGGCCTTTGAACAGTACGGCGGGTATGCCAAATTAGGCTATGACTTTACGGATAACTGGAAAGTTTGGGGCGATGTAAATGTCACTCGTTTTAATGCTACTAATCCGGGATCGGTAATGAAACCATATATAGACAATGATCAGCGTATTACACGTGGCATGACTTCTTTTGCATTGGAGAATTATTACGAAAAGACTTCCGGTGCATTGAGTTTTTTCTATAATTGGGGTGATCACTGGATAAATGACGGATATCAGCCAGGAGGAGAACCGCTTCAGTATCGTTTCAACTCTAACGATCAGATGCTTGGAGTATCATGGTATCAGAGTGTACAACTTTTCCAAGGCAACAGACTGACTGTAGGAGCTGATTATTTTCACTTTGGCGGTGAGGTATGGAACCAATTCTTTGATGGGCATCGTGAAACTTCGGCGAATAAGTCATTGAATGAAGTAGCAGGTTATGTAGATTTTCGTCAGGATATTGCTGCATGGCTTACGCTGGATGCCGGAGCACGAGTAGATTATCATTCGCAAACGGGTACAGAGTTCATTCCGCAAGTGGGGCTGGCTTTCCATCTTCCGGAAAATGCAGAAATCAAGGCAATGGCAAGTAAGGGATTCCGCAATCCTACCATTCGTGAAATGTATATGTTCCCTCCGCAGAATCCGGATTTGAAACCTGAGAAACTTTGGAATTATGAGCTTTCTTTCTCACAACGTCTTATGGATAATCGTTTGTCCTATGGACTCAATGTGTTCTATATCAATGGTGAAAATCTCATTATACGTCTTCCAAATCCAAATGGTAGCGGCATGTTGAACCAGAATTCCGGCGAGATTGAAAACTGGGGAGCGGAAGCTAATGTAGGATACCAGTTTAATCCGGTGTGGAGCGTGATGGCAAATTACAGCTGGCTTCACATGGAAAATCCGGTATTGGCTTCTCCGGAGCATAAACTGTATGGAGGAGTGAACTTCAGAAAAGGACGTTGGAGTGCATCTACCGGTATCCAGTATGTGAAGGGGCTTTATACTGACCTGGATGCTGCGACCAAAGAGAACTTTGTGTTATGGAATATGCAGGGAAGCTTTAAGGCAACCAATTATCTGTCATTTTATGTGCGTGGTGAGAACTTGTTGGCACAACGTTATGAGATCAATGCAGGTTATCCTATGCCGAAAGCAACTTTTATGGGTGGAGTAAATATCAATTTTTAATAAGCATATTATATGAAAACAACAACTATCAGACTTTATTCACTGGATTACAACAATGTGAAGACATATTTTGCTGCAGTTCTTTTCATTTTGGGTAATCTGGTTTTGCCACAACTTTGCCATCTTATTCCACAGGGTGGCCTTACTTTGTTACCGATTTATTTCTTTACGCTTATTGCTGCTTATAAATACGGTTGGAAAGTTGGATTGTTGACAGCCGTCTTTTCACCGGTTTTGAACCATTTGCTTTTCGGTATGCCTCCTGCAGGAGTATTGCCGGCCATCCTTTTAAAATCCGTTTTACTGGCAGTGGTTGCCGGATATGCAGCCAATCGTTTTAAACGTATCTCTATTCCTGTTTTAGCATTAGTAGTACTGGCTTATCAGTTTATCGGGACGCTGGGCGAGTGGGCAATGGTAGGTAACTTTGCGCTTGCTTTCCAGGATTTCCGCATCGGCATACCGGGAATGGGATTACAGATTCTCGGCGGTTATTTGTTTATCAAGTATTTGGTTTATAAATGATATTCCATAAAATAAAAGTATGTTACGAAAAATCAGACTAACGTTTGCCATATTCTTTTTCGTGCTGATCACGCTTTTGTTCCTTGATTTTACGGGAACGTTGCATGCTTGGTTCGGTTGGATGGCTAAAATTCAGTTTTTGCCTGCTTTGTTGGCACTGAATGTCGGGGTTGTGATAATCCTGATAGCATTGACACTGCTCTTTGGGCGTGTATATTGTTCTGTAATCTGTCCGTTGGGTGTATTTCAGGATGTAGTTTCATGGTTGGGTAAAAAGCGGAAAAAGAATCGCTATTCGTATTCACCTGCACTTAGTTGGTTGCGTTACGGAGTGCTGGGAGTATTTATTTTGGCTCTGATAGGAGGAGTTGGTTCATTGGTCGCCTTATTGGCACCTTATAGTTCTTACGGACGAATAGCTTCTAATCTGTTTGCTCCGGTTTATCAGTGGGGAAACAACCTGCTTGCTCTTTTGGCCGAACGGGCAGATAGCTATATGTTTTATTCTGTAGACGTTTGGATGAAGGCTATGGGAACTTTTGTAATAGCTGTTCTGACATTTGTTATTCTGGCTGTGCTGGCTTGGCGCAACGGGCGTACATATTGCAATACAATTTGTCCGGTAGGAACAGTATTGGGATTCTTTTCACGTTTTTCTTTGCTGAAACCGGTAATCGATACGAGTAAATGTAATGGTTGCGGTTTGTGCGCACGTAATTGTAAGGCGGCATGCATTGATTCTAAGAATCATAAAATAGATTATAGCCGCTGTGTGGCTTGTATGGATTGCATCGGTAAATGTAAAAAAGGAGCTATCCGTTATGAGCGTCCTCATAAGGAAGTGCAGAAACCGTTAGCTGCTGAAAAAGTGACAGGTGTTTCACCGGAACAGGTGGACAATGCACGCCGTGCTTTCTTTTCTGCCGGTGCCATATTTGCTACAAGTACATTGCTGAAGGCACAGGAGAAAAAAGTGGATGGTGGATTGGCTGTCATTGAGGATAAGAAAATACCGGAGCGGACGACACCTATTGTACCGGCAGGTGCGTTGAGTATTCGTAATTTTGCGCAGCATTGTACGGCTTGCCAGCTTTGTGTATCAGTGTGCCCTAATCAAGTTTTACGCCCATCCGGTAATCTGATGACGTTGATGCAGCCGGAGATGTCATACGAACGTGGTTATTGTCGTCCGGAATGCGCGAAGTGTGCCGAAGTATGTCCGACAGATGCGATTCATCTTACCAGTCTGGCTGATAAATCATCTATCCAGATCGGTCATGCCGTATGGATCAGGAAGAATTGTGTACCGTTGACTGATGGAGTAAATTGCGGTAATTGTGCCCGTCATTGCCCGGTAGCGGCGATAGAGATGGTTCCGTCTGAGGTAGATAATCCGGATTCTCCAAAGATTCCGGTTGTTAATGTAGAGCGTTGTATTGGTTGTGGTGCCTGTGAGAATCTTTGTCCGGCACGTCCTTTCAGTGCTATCTATGTAGAGGGACATGAGAGACATCGGGTGATATAGAGGTGGTAATGTGATAGGGTGATAAAGTGATAAATGTTAGAAGAACAGATATGGAAGAACATAATAAAAATATAAACCGTAGGGATTTTCTGAAAATTGTGGGTATCAGTGCCGCTACGACAACGGCTGCTGCGACTCTTTATAGTTGCAAACAGAAGGATGGGATGATTCCGGGAGGCAGTGCATCGACTCCGGTGCCTACTGATAAGATGACTTACCGCACTTCTGTGGCTCAGAAAGATCGTGTTTCACTTCTGGGTTATGGCTGTATGCGCTGGCCGACTGTTCCTTCACCGGATGGGAAAGGAGATATGATTGACCAGGATGCTGTGAACGAATTAGTAGATTATGCCATTGCGCATGGCGTGAATTATTTCGATACATCTCCGGTATATGTACAGGGATGGTCGGAAAAATCTACTGGTATTGCATTAAAACGTCATCCGCGTGAGAAACTGTTTATTGCTACAAAGTTATCCAACTTTAGTAATTATAGCCGTGAAAACTCTATAGCCATGTATCGTAAATCTTTCGAGGATTTACAGACAGATTATATCGATTACTATTTGTTGCACTCTATCGGTAATGGTGGAATAGAAGCATTCAAAGCGCGATATATAGACAATGGTATGATGGAGTTTCTGTTGAAAGAACGTGAGGCAGGGCGTATCCGTAATCTGGGATTTTCTTTCCACGGCACAGTGGATACTTATGACTATGCACTTTCTCTGCATGATGAGGTGAAATGGGACTTTGTACAGATACAGCTCAATTATGTGGACTGGAAACATTCTTCGGGACGTAATGTAAATGCGGACTACCTATATGATGAATTGGTAAAACGTAATATTCCGGCAATCATTATGGAACCATTGCTGGGGGGAAGATTGTCTAATGTACCGACTCATATTATGACACGTCTTAAGCAGCGCCGTCCGGAAGATAGTGTGGCTTCGTGGGCTTTCCGTTTTGCAGGCTCACCGGAACTGGTGTTAACGGTATTGAGTGGCATGACGTATATGGAACATCTTCAGGATAATATCCGTACCTACTCTCCACTGATTCCTTTGACAGATGATGATAAAGAGTTTTTGGAAGAAACGGCACAATTGATGTTGAAGTACCCTACTGTACCGTGCAATGACTGTAAATACTGTATGCCTTGTCCGTATGGCATTGATATTCCTGCTGTGCTTATACATTATAATAAATGTGTGAATGAGGGGAATGTACCGAAGAGCCAACAAGACGAGAATTATAGAAAGGCACGCCAGGCTTTTCTTGTTGGTTATGACCGTAGTGTGCCACGCCTGCGACAGGCAAATCATTGTATTGGTTGCGATCAATGTTCGCCTCACTGCCCGCAGAGTATTAATATTCCCAAGGAGTTGCGTCGTATCGACGGGTTCGTGGAGCAACTGAAACAAGGAACATTGTAAGAGTCACAAAAGCTACGAGTTACAAGCTATGAGTGGCTGCGCTATGTTTGTGGGCGAAAAATCACTTGTCCGGCTATCACACCGAAAGGTACTTGTAGTTCGTAGCTAATAAACTAATTTAGAATGAGCAAAAATAAAAAACAGATGTGGCTTTGGATTGTGTTGGCGGTTATAGGCATAATATGCGCTTCCGTATTTATTTTTATTAATCAGCCGAGTTTCGGCAGTTTGCCTCAGGGAGCGCGTTTAGAGCGAATCAAACGCTCACCTCATTACCGTGACGGCCAGTTCAATAATCTGCATCCGACGCAGATGATGACTTCGGACGAAGGACGCTTTGGTGCTATGCTTTCTTTCTTATTCCGCAAAACAGAGAACCTGCGTCCGGAGAATGAAGTTCCGGTTATCAAAACGGATTTGCATAAGTTGGGGCGTGATGAAAATGTACTGATCTGGTTTGGACATTCTTCCTACTTTATTCAGGTAGATGGAAAGCGATTTCTCGTTGATCCTGTTTTTTGCATGGCTTCGCCTGTATCTTTCGTCAACAAACCATTTAAAGGAACTGATGTTTATAAACCCGAAGATATGCCGGATATCGATTATATGGTGATTTCGCACGATCATTGGGATCACCTGGATTACCGGACAGTGAAAAGTCTGAAAGACCGGGTAGGAAAAGTGATTTGCGGACTCGGCGTTGGCGAACATTTCGAATATTGGGGATATGATAAAGACCGGCTTGTAGAATTGGACTGGTATGAAGACGCTGTTTTGGAAAATGGTTTTGCTGTCCATTGTCTTCCGACACGCCATTTCTCCGGTCGTGGTTTAAAGGCCAATCAGACATTGTGGGCATCCTTTCTGATAGAAACTCCATCACAGAAAATATATATGGCCGGTGACGGTGGTTATGACTCTCATTTTGAGGAAATAGGGAAGCACTTTCCGGATATAGACCTTGCGATTCTGGAAAACGGCCAGTATAATGAAGGTTGGAACCTTATCCATCTAATGCCTTCTAATATGGCAAAGGCAGCTAAAGATCTGAAAGCAAAAAAAATAATGACTGTACATCATTCAAAGTACGCATTGGCAAAGCATCCTTGGAATGAGCCTTTGACGAATGAGAAGAAGATGCAGGAACAAGACTCGCTGAATATGATGATTCCTGAGATAGGGGAGGTAATGCCGTTATAGAATTTTCATCTCTGTAATAATAGTGAGTGGCTGATATGATTGCTATGTTAAGGCAGTCATATCAGCTTTTTTGTTTTTTTCTATCCCCAAATAGTAGACTTTTTGAGTATTGGTGTAACTTTGTCAGCAGATATTAAAAACATTCTAAATACGAATCTTATGAAACAAGAAGTCTTATTCCTGCTTTTAAATGAATATGCCGACTGGGAAGGCGCTTTCCTTGCCATTTCCCTAAATACCGGGGTAATACCAGGTAGTGAAGTGAAATATATACCGAAGGTAGTTGCCCCTACATTGGATGTTGTGCGTTCTGTCGGCGGTTTTCGTACTTTGCCTGATTATAGTTTTCAAACGATGCCTGCTGACTATGCGGCATTGGTATTGGTTGGTGGTATGCACTGGCAATCGCCTGAAGCAGAACAGGTGGTGCCAATTGTGCAGGATGCATTACAGCGTGGCAAGATAGTTGGAGCTATTTGCAATGCTTCTGCCTTTATGGGAGCGCATGGTTTCCTGAATGATGTAAAGCATACCAGTAATACGCTTCCATATCTGAAGCAGTTTGCAGGTAGTGCATATACCAATGAAGCCGGGTACCAGGAAAAACAGGCAGTCAGCGATAAGAATATCGTAACTGCTAACGGAACCGGGCATTTGGAGTTTACCCGTGAATTATTACTTCTTTTGCATGCAGATACTCCGGAAAAAATTGATGCTGCTTATGATTATTATAAAAATGGCTTTGTGAGGTAACTTTAGTCTTGTCATTATTCATATTCCTCAATCACATTGCGGAATATATCTACTCCGAGGATTTCTCTTGTTGAGACATCTGTGACCCATAGTCGGTTGTTATAAACCAATAACTTTTGTCCGCCTTTGAATGTATAGCCGGGCACTGATTTGAAAGTCAGGAAGAATTTCTTTTTCTCTCTGTCATAGCATCGGATACTACCGTCGGCTGCTGAGATGTACATCAGATTTTTGTATAAAGCTATTCCTCTGGGATTAAATTCCAGAGGAAGCGTCTGACTGGTAGTCATTGTGATATTGCTTCCCTGCTGGATAAGGGTAGTATCAATCACATGTATTTTCCGGTTGCCGTATTGTCCGTAATCGGCGAGAAATACCAATCCGGTTGTATCTACTGCCATCTGATGCGAATAAAATCCGTTGTTTACATCGAAACCATCCAGACTTCCACGTGAGTAGTAATTTAGATTCTGATATTTTTCCGCACTCACATCACTTTGCAAGGTTACTTGCAGGCCATCTTTCATGCGCACTATTATGTAATCGTCTACAATAGCCATTGCATGTGTATGAAACAACTGTGTGTTTCCATGCCCCCAGTTACGGTTCCCGATTCGGGTGATAAATTTCAGTGTATGTACATCAAACACATCAATGCACGAGCTTATATTGGCGAGATAAAGCCTCTCATTAGCTACGGAAATGGCCTCTACGTAATTACCGAATGCTTGCATTGCATCATTGTAGGTCCATGTATTTAATGAACCTAATTTCTGATGAGCGGACAAACTGTATAATTCCACGCTGAAATGTCCGTTTTGAGTATTGGCAATGAAAAGGGTATCACCGTATATATATGTACAACCGGGCATGAATTCACCGGAAGCATACCCAAGCTTTTCTGCATTAATCACTTCTCCGGCTTTGTATGAGTAGTAATAATGTATGGATGAAGGTTGGTCCGGTTCCACTTCCCGGATAACGTCTTCTATCTTTGTCTTTTCACATGAAAGCAGGCATAAACCTGCGAATAGTATATATATTATCTTCATTTCTTTCTTCTTACTTCAATTCATTTAATGGGATGCTTGTCACTGTACCTGTTCCGCGGTTTATCACAAAGAGAGTCTGGCGGGCCAGGGCTATTTTCTCCGGATTGCTAAAAGACTTTCCGTTTATGGTAGAATAGTCTTTTAAGATGCTTCCATCCTGGGGATTGATTTCTACAAGACATTCTGTCTTTTGATTTAAAGTCACAAACATACGACCGTCCCAGGAAACCACATCATAGGCTTGCGTTGGTAACTTCAGGGTGCGGACCGGGTTTAATACTTTCTGTTCACGCATGGTAGTAAGATCATAGGCATAGATTTCCTTTTTACCAATGTGGGTAGTATAAAGTATATTGTCTTTATCTATTGTCATTCCGTATGTTCCCATCACTTCGCCTACATTGTTGAAACGGCAGTAGTTCGGTATGCGCATACAATTATCCGCTATGACATCTTTTTCCATAAAGACGCAAACACGCCTTTTATCACGGATGAATACACAACCGTTTTTTACTAAAGTTTCGAAAGCATGCACGGTTTGATAGCTGCCTTCACCCCATTGTCCGTTTCCGATACATGTTATAAATTTCAGTGTCGTGGCATCAAAAACATCTGTCCGGCTACTCGTATTGGTTACATATATTTTGCCATGGGCGGCTGTAATTCCATTGGGTTCACCGGCAAAAGTTTCGGATGTGCCGTTGCGTGTCCAGTTTCTGATACGTCCACAATGGATTACTTGCCCGTTCTTCTCTTGGAAGACTTCTATACTATAGTTTCCGGTAGCATTATTAACTATGTAAATGCGATCCAGATAGGCTGTAACATCTTTAGGTTTGAAAGTCGTTTCCGTAGCTTCGGGCACGTCCGACCATTTTAATGACACCGATAATGGGGTACCGTCTGCAATGTTTTCGTTGTCTTCTACTGGATGAAAACCGAGGCCGCCGTCTATTGCATCCAGTTCCGGATCTTCTATGACGAATGTGGAACCTACATATTTAGAACTACCGTATAGGGTAGTCGCATTTTTACGGGTATGCATAAAACGCCGTGAGTAAACAGGGAGACGTTTCTCCTGACCTAACTTCAGATAGACAGCACGTCCCAGGGTGATCCATCCGGGACCTGTCTGCTCATAGGTCATGTTACCGTCGTGCCCGTATCCGAGGCAATGCCCTATTTCGTGGAAGACGGTATGTATGTTGTATTCATCATCGGGATAATGCTGTAGAAAGCACCATTCTGCCAGACCTAAAGTGTAGCCTCCACCCAAACCGTTTACACCACTGACGTGTCCGAGAAGGTATGCGCCGTGGTTTAGTACTTTCTGCTTCAATTGATCGACATTGATGACTGTCTTATTATTATCGCTATGTAGCTTTCCTCTGTATTTCTCCAGTTCGTCTGCGAATTCCTGTGAAGAGAATGCGTATGCCAGGTTTAACATCAGAGCCACGCCTTCCCGACAATGGGCAGGGCGTATCGGATAAGCCCAGCTTCCTTGGCGGCTATAGGCAGAGAAAGAAACTTTATACTGAGGTATTACATCGGTCATTTTCTTATAAAGCGGATCTTCACAGTCGATGCGTAAAGTCAAATCTGCCGCACTGATATGGGGATTAGCTTTGATCACGATTGTTTTTCCGGAAGCAGTGGTGTATTCTTTGTCTCCGGAAATTATGGGAAGCGCTTTATGAAATTCAATGAAGCCGGGTACCGTAAGTTGTTGGCCTTTATTAGTGTAATATGCCGGGCTTTGATGCAGACGATAGGGTATATCGGGCTGTATTCCTTTTTTATGTTAAAACGAAAGATCCTATTAAACTTTTTGCTTTTCCTGTTGTCTTATAAACATCAAGATTCAATAGGTATAAATAAAATATAGTATGGTATTAGTTTTATGAAACGGGCGGAACATTTTCGCCCGTTTTTATTTCTTTTGCTTTTCCCTTGCATTTTTGCCTCCCTTTTTGTTCCTTTGTTCCCGTTAATTGTAAACAAATGGTAGAATGAGAAACGTATTTTACTTCTGGATATGTATAGCGATGTGGCTGTTGTCAGCTTGTTCTTCTCAGAAAAAAGAGGATAGGGGAGATATACAGGTACTGATGAAAGACAGTGTGGATGCCAATGGTTTGCAACGTATGCAGGTATCTGATAGTAAGACCAGTTTTACGTATAAAGGTAAGGAATATCAATCGAGCGTGGTTCGCAGGCCGGATGACAGTTTACCTGTTGTGATTAATGAACAAGGAGATAAATTTGTTGATAACAGCATTACTCTGCGTATAACTTCCGGCGGCAAGTCTATTGTTGACAAGGTGTTTACAAAAGAGAGTTTTGCTTCGTTAGTGGATGCAAAGTTCATGAAACATTCTATCCTTGAGGGACTGGTGTATGATAAGACCACACCTCAGGGGATCGTTTATGCGGCAAGTGTGTGCTATCCGCAGTCCGACCTTTACATTCCACTATCGATTACTGTATCTGCCGATGGCAAAATATCCTTGGCGAAAGAAGAATTGCTGGAAGATTTGCACGAAACAGACAGCATTTGATCAAAGATTCCAGATTGTTTCCTAATTTATGAGTTTCCTTTGCCGGTATGAAAATCCTGATTGTAGAAGATGAACCGGATTTGCGGGAAACGATCCGCATTTCCCTTGTAAAAGAGCATTTCGTTGTGGAAACTGCTGCCGATTACTTTTCGGCACTGGATAAAGTGAATGACTACGATTATGACTGTATCCTGCTGGACATTATGCTGCCTGGTGGAAGCGGTCTGGATTTGCTGCGCGAACTCAAACGCCTGCATCGTAGTGACAGTGTGCTGATTATTTCTGCCAAGGATTCTTTGGATGATAAGGTGGAAGGGCTGGAATTGGGCGCTGATGACTATCTTACGAAGCCTTTCCATTTGGCCGAGCTCAATGCGCGGGTGAAGTCTGTTATTCGCCGTCGACAAGCAAAGGGTGATGTTTCCATTACAATGGGAAATCTGTTGCTGTATCCTGACAAACGCCAGGTAGAGGTAGGAGGAGTGCCTTTACAACTTAACCGGAAAGAATTTGATCTGCTTTATTATTTTATAGTCAATCCTGATCGCGTTATTAATAAAATGAGTCTCGCGGAGTCTGTGTGGGGAGATAATATCGATCAGGTAGATTCATTGGATTTCATTTACTCACAAGTGAAAAATCTTCGTCGTAAACTGAAACAAGCTGAAGCTACCGTAGAACTGAAGGCAGTATATGGTTTTGGCTATAAACTCTCTGAAGTATGAAACTGCTTCATTATACCTATCGGAAACTCTCATTGCTGCTATTGCTGTTGATGGCGGTATGGGGGGTATTGTTTTATTATGCCATTATTGACGAAGTGATGGATGAAACGGATGATACGCTTGAAAATTACAGTGAGATATTAATCAATAATGCCTTGATGGACCCGTCTATTCTTGATACGGAGGGGACATTGATGTCTTTCTACAAATTCCGGCCTATATCCGAAGAAGAAGCTGAGGACTATGATGAAGAGTTTTATGACTCTACTGTCTATATAGAAAGCGAAGATGAAGATGAGCCGGTGAGGGTACTAAAGACGGCTTTCCGTATGCCGGATGGGCAGTTTTATGAACTGGAACTGATGATTTCCATCTTGGAGCGTGATGATATGGTGGAGGCTATCCTGTGGTATTTGGGAGCATTGTTTCTGCTGTTTTTGATTTGCACATCCATCGGGACACGACTGATACTGCAAAGTGTATTTCGCCCGTTGCATCGCCTGCTGAACTGGCTGCAACAAATTCAGCCGGGCAAGGAGCTTCCGGTGTTGGACAACCCGACGAAGATACGGGAATTTCAGCAGTTGGGTGATGCGGCTGTGGATATGGGAAACCGTAGTTATAAGGCGTATGAGGAACAGAAGCAGTTTATAGAAAATGCTTCGCATGAGTTGCAGACACCGCTTGCCATTGTTCGTGGCAAGATTGAGTTGCTTGCGGAGAATGAGTCGATGACGGAAGAACAGTTGAAAGAGCTGGATGAAATATATACTACATTGGGCAGAGCTGTCAGACTGAATAAATCTTTGTTGTTGCTTTCCCGTATTGAAAACGGACAATATACCGAAACAGAAGATGTTTCGGTAGATGAAGTCTTGGATGAACTATTGCCTGATTTGATGGATATATATGAAGGCAAGAAAATACATCTGGTACGTACGAAAGAGACGGAACCTTTCGTGATTCGCTGCAACCTTTCCCTGGCACAGATTTTGGTTTCCAATTTGGTGAAAAATTCTTTGGTGCATAATCGTGAAGGCGGTGAACTGCATATAGCGACTACGCCTTCTTCTCTTACTATCATGAACAGTGGTGAACATCCGTTGGATGGAGAAAAGTTGTTCCGGCGTTTTTATCGCAGTATTGACGGGAAGAAGGATTCTACCGGTTTGGGGCTTGCCATCGCCCGTTCCATTGCTTTGTCCGCCTCTCTCAGTCTGACTTATAAATGGCAGGAAGGAATGCATCTGTTCTTGCTTGTTAAAGAATCTCAAAAGAAAAGCTAAAGGCGAATATTCCCAAATCTTTCCCGATTCAGTATCGTTATTTGCAGTGTGAATAAAAACAGGAAATAAATTAGTAACACTTAAAAACAATAACGATTATGAAGAAGGTTTTATCTATTCTCGTATTGGCTATCGTAGCCGTTCAGTTCGCTTTTGCTGGTGATGTGATTACCAAAGACGTAAAGGAACTTCCATTGACTGCGCGTAACTTTATCAATCAGTATTTCAGTAAACCGCAGATTTCATACATCAAGATAGACAGTGAGTTCCTGTCCAAGAAGTATGAAGTGACACTGACTGACCGCACGGAGATTGACTTCGACAAGAAAGGTAATTGGATGGAAGTAGACTGTAAAAAGAATGCTGTGCCTGCCGCCCTTATCCCAGCCTCTGTAAAAGATTACGTAAAGGCTAATTTTCCTAATGAAATTATCACTAAGATAGAGCGTAAAAGTACGGGGATTGAGGTGGAACTTGCCAATGATTTCTCTTTGAAATTCAATAAGAAAGGACAGTTTGTCAGTTTGGATGACTAATGGAGGGAGAAAATGATGAAAACAAGATTCTTGATGTTAGCGATGATGATGTGCATGACTGCATTGACATTCAGTGCATGCAGCGATGATGATGACGATGATAAGAGTATCAATGTGCCGGAGGCTGTAACACAGGCTTTGAAGCAGAAATATCCAAATGCTACGGACGTAGACTGGAAGCAGAAAAGCTCGTATTTTGTAGCCGATTGCTGGCTGGACGGAAAAGATTCCGATATATGGTTTGATGCCAATGGAAACTGGTGGATGACAGAATCGGAAATATACTGGAATGATGTTCCCGGAGCTGTCCAGACTGCATTTAATAATAGCGAATATGCAAACTGGGTACAAGATGATTATTATTTTTTGCTGTATCCGTTGCAACCCATGCAATATGTGATTGAAGTGAAGCAGGGGAATCAGAAGTATCAGTTATTCTATTCGGAAGATGGAGGGCTGATGAATACTGTGAATGTAACGGGAAAGGATGATACGATTTATCCACCGGAAGAGTGAGAAAGCTACAAGCTACGAACTACAAGAGTCCTGCGGCTTGATAGCGTTTAGCAGTTCAAAGACTGACATAGCGCAGCAACTTGTAACTCGTAGCTTGTAACTCAATTACATTGGTCGGTAATCTTTTGCCAATCCCCCTTCGCTGGTTTCTTTATAGAGTGAAGGCAGGTCGTTTCCGGTTTCTTTCATTACTTCTACAACCTTATCGAAAGATACACGGTGCATTCCATCGGTGAATGAGGAATAAAGGTTGGCATCCAGTGCACGGGCGGCGGCATAGGCATTTCGTTCGATACAGGGGATCTGTACTAATCCGCAAACCGGGTCACAGGTCATTCCCAGATGATGCTCTAATCCCATTTCAGCTGCATATTCTATTTGAGCCGGACTGCCACCGAATAATTGATTGGCAGCGGCTGAGGCCATAGCACAAGCTACCCCCACTTCTCCCTGACATCCAACTTCCGCTCCCGATATGGATGCGTTTGTCTTTACAATGTTTCCTACAAGACCGGCAGTGGCAAGTGCGCGGAGGATGCGGATATCGCTGAAATCGCGGCTCTTTGCCAAATGATATAACACTGCCGGCATTACACCGCAGGAACCGCAGGTAGGTGCAGTAACTATGGTTCCGCCTGAAGCGTTCTCTTCACTTACGGCAAGGGCATAGGCAAATACCAGTCCACGGGATTGCAGGGATTGTTTGTATCCGCTGGCGCGTATATAATAAGTAGAGGCTTTGCGACGCAGGTTCAATGGACCGGGCAATACGCCTTCCTGTTCCAGTCCGCGGCGAACGGCTGCCTGCATGGTTTTCCAAACTTCTTGCAAGTAATCCCAGATATCTTCTTCCTCACATTCTTTAACGTATTCCCAATAACTTTTTCCGGTTTTTTCGCACCATTGCAGAATCTCAGTCATGTGGTTCATAGAGTAGATATCAGGAGTGTTGACGGAAGATGCACCATCGTTTTCTTCGGCTAAAGCACCACCGCCCACGCTAAATACTGTCCATGAATCTGTTTCATTGCCTGCTGCATCTACAGAAACGAACTTCATCCCGTTGGGATGAAAAGGCAGGAATATTTTCGGTTCCCAGATGATTTCTACCGGAGCGGCAGGTTGCAGGGTATCGGTTATGGCTATATTAGTCATATGCCCTTTACCGGTGGCGGCAAGGCTACCGTATAAAGTAACTTTAAATGAGGAGGCTTCCGGATGTTTTTCCAGAAATAGCTCGGCAGCTTTGCGAGGGCCCATTGTATGGCTGCTTGATGGCCCTGTACCGATACGGTAGAGTTCTTTGATTGATTTCATACTATTTTATTTATAGGTCAACAACTGTAATTCCTGCACCGCCGAATTGCACATGCTCATCGGCAAAGTGTCTGATACCGGGAACTGTTTGCAGGTACTGGCGAATAAGTGTACGCAAAATGCCCGTGCCTGTTCCGTGAAGAATACGTACGCGGGACATCCCAACAAGAATGGCATCGTCAATAAAGTAGGTCACTGCCTGCAAAGCTTCATCACCCCGCATACCGCGTACGTCGATGTCTTGTTTGAAGTTCAGTTTCTTTTCGTACATACTGTCCTGAGTCTGGTTGCTGACGAATGTGCTCTTGGTAGAACTGTCTACCTTTTGCGGAACAATGTTTGTACGCTCCAGACGTTCCACTTTAATGGTAGTCTTTATACTACCGAATGCTACAACGGCATTTTTTCCATTTACTTCCAGGACTTCGCCTACTGAATTCTGTCCTTTTATCTTCACCATCGCTCCCGGTACAATGCTTGCCAGGCGCTCTGCTTCCTGCTTGGCTTTTTGCGCAGCCTGCTCCTGTGCTGATAATCCGTTATCAGTATCTCTTGTTTTCTTTTCTTTCTTACGATTCTGCTTTTCCTGCAATTTCTGCATTTTACGGGCTATTTTCTCCTCCTGTTCTTTAGAGGCAAGAGCTTCCATCGATTGACGGAATTCCGTCAACTCTTGGCGTGCCTGGCGAGTCTTTTCTTTTTCAGCCTGTGCTTCCTTAATGGTACGGATGGTATTCTCAATTCGGGCATTGGCCTCTTGTACCAGTTGTTCTGCTTCTTCCTTGGCTTTTTTAATAATCTCCTTGCGAGATTTTTGTAAGTCTTCCATTTCTGCCTGATAACGGGCGATGGTGTCTTCCATATGTTTCTCGCGTTGGCGGATGGTCTGGCGTTTGCCTTCCCAATATCGCTTGTCACGTACAATGTCTTGCAGGTATTTATCAGCATTGATGTATTCACTGCCCACAATTTCGGATGCGTCAGCAATCACATCTTCCGGAAGACCGATCTTTCTGGCTATTTCTACGGCAAATGAACTTCCGGGGTTACCGATCTGAAGTTGGAATAAGGCCTGCATTAGGTGGCGGTCATATAGCATAGCTCCATTTACTACCCCCTCATGGTCTTCGGCAAAGTGCTTCAGATTCTGGTAGTGTGTAGTAATAACACCGAAAGTTAACTTTTGGTTGAAACGTTTCAGTACGGCTTCGGCTATGGCACCACCGATTTGCGGTTCTGTTCCGCCTCCGAATTCATCGATCAGGATGAGGCTGCGTTCATTGCAGTTCTTCATCATTATCTTCATATTGGTAAGATGAGAAGAATAGGTACTCAAATCATCTTCAATGGATTGCTCGTCACCTATATCAATGAATATGCTGCTGAAAATACCCGCATGGCTGCGTTCATGCATGGGAATGAGCATACCACATTGCAGCATATACTGTAATAACCCTACTGTTTTGAGACAAACGGACTTACCACCGGCGTTTGGACCGGATATAATCAATATGCGCTGTTTCTCGGTTAGTTCTATATCGAGAGGAACTACCTTTTTCCCATGTTTGGAGAGGGAGAGTTGTAGTAGCGGATGGACTGCCATGGTCCAATCCAGTAAGCGTGTATTCTCAAGTGCGGGTTTTATACCGGATATTTGCAGGGCAAACAAGCTCTTGGCACGGATAAAGTCTATCTCGGCAAGGAATTCGTAAGACTGCAATACCTCGGGAATAGAAGGACGCAGCAGATTGGAGAATTCCACCAGAATACGGATAATCTCTCTACGCTCATCTCCCTCCAGTTCACGGATACGGTTGTTGGCTTCCACTACCTCGGCAGGTTCTATGAACACGGTTTTTCCACTTGCCGATTCATCATGCACGATACCTTTTATCTTCCGTTTCAGCCCCGGAGCAACCGGAATTACCAAACGTCCGTCACGCATAGTAGGAGTAACATCTTTGTCTACCACACCTTCGGATTGGGCGTTGCGCAGGATACCATTCAATGAACGGGAAATACTGTTCATGGTGTTTGTCAATTCCCGGCGAATACGTGCCAGTTCGGATGAAGCATTGTCTTTTATCTTTCCGTACGGTGAAAGTATATTATTTATCTTCTGGATCAATTGCGGGAATGCCAGGATATCTTTGGCGAGATTCCGAAGGCAAGGGTAGGGGGAATCTTCCTCCTCCATATCTTCTTTTTCCAGAAAGCGTACGATGTCCCGTATCGTTTCCAGCGAACGGCGTAAGTCGAAAAGTTCCTGTTCGTCCAGATACATTCCTTCAACGCGTATCCGTTTGAGGGATGGACGGACGTCGAAAAAATACTGTGCGGGGAAGTTGTCTTCTTCCTGTATAATGCGTACAAATTCAGTCACGAGGTTCAGGCGCTCCTCCACTTCCTCAAAGTGATCGGAGAATGCCATATCGGTAACTCGTTCGGCGCCTAGCGTACTAAGGCATTTTTCACTTAGTAACTGGCGTATTTGGTCGAAACCTATTTTATATTCAAAGTTCTGCGGGTATATCATGTTGCAAAAGTACGATTTATTCGTGAAAAAAATAGCAGGAAGTTTGTAGATTTAAAGATGATTTGTACCTTTGCACCGCTTTAAGAGAAAAGCACTTCTTGAAAGAGGAGTTTGGAGAGGTGGCAGAGTGGTCGATTGCGGCGGTCTTGAAAACCGTTGTACTGCGAGGTACCCGGGGTTCGAATCCCTGTCTCTCCGCTAAAAGCAGCTAAATAATGGCTGCTTTTTTATTGAAAATACTTACCGGAATATACAAGGAGAGATGCTCGAGTGGTTGAAGAGGCACGCCTGGAAAGCGTGTATACCCCTAAAGGGTATCCGGGGTTCGAATCCCCGTCTCTCCGCAGGTTGATAAACCGTTTTTATTATTTCTTTCTACTACTTTCCCTGATTTGCAGATTTGTCGGAATGATTACTTGTCTGACTGTTCTATCCCCTTTGATTTGGTCTATTAATAAACGACAAGCCGTTTCTCCCATTTTATAGGTCTGATGTGATACTGCCGATAGTTTCGGCTCTACATAGTTGGCATGTTGTTCGTCTGTATAACCGATGATAGCTATATCTTCCGGAATGCGAAGGCCGTGACTTTTAATAACTTCTATGGCGGCAAAGGCTAATGTGTCATTCATGGCAAGAATGGCATCGGGAGGTTGAGGAAGGGATAACAAAGCTTCCGTTGCTATTTTGCCCTCTTCATAATCTATTTTCCGACAGATTACCAGTTCTTTTTCAATGGGAATATGATTGTCACGGAGAGCTTCCAGGTAACCGTGTTTTCTTCTTGTCACAATATCCAAATGGTTAGCTCCTCCTATGAAAGCCACTCGTTTACTACCGGTATCCAATAAATGTTGGGTAGCCATTTGTGCCGATTGCACTCCATCTGCTACTACCGAAGAAAACTGGTCGGTTAGGCAAACACGGTCGAAGAGGATGAGTGGCATATTAATATCCTTCAGGGCAGCAAGATGAGCATAATCTGTAGTTTCTTGGGACAGACAGGCAATGATACCCTCTACCCGCATATTGACTAAATTCTCAATATTCCTTTTTTCATATTCGTAGGATTCGTGTGAAGTGGTGATGATGATAAAGTATCCGTTGTCCACTGCCATATTCTCTATCCCGTTCAGGATGGATGCGAAGAAATGGGTAACGATATCCGGTACAACAACTCCAATGATACGCGGGGTATTCTTTCGCAGGCTCATGGCAAAAGGATTGGGACGGTAATTCATTTCTTTTGCCAGCTTCTTGGCTTTAACGCAAAGCTCACTGCTAATTTCAGGGCTGTCTTTTAGTGCCCTGGATACAGTGGGAATGGATACGCCTAATGTTTGGGCGAGATCTTTTAATGAAGTATGTTTCCGGTATTCCATTTCTTAAGTCAGCTATATTAGATTCATTTACAAAGAAAACACATTCCCCGATAAAAGAGGGTATGGAAGGATGTTTTTTTTACGTAAACCATTACGTATTGTTTTCGCTTCTTATATGCTGTCCTGAAATTATTCTTACCCTATTTTTGTCGCATCTAAAAACTTTTAAATTTAATTAGTTATGCAATACCATGAAATCGGAAAGACAGGGATGAAAGTATCATCTCTCAGTTTTGGAGCTTCTTCTTTAGGAGGGGTTTTCCATGATGTTAAAGAGAAAGAAGGAATTGAGGCTGTGTTTACTGCTGTCGAATCAGGCATGAATTTTATAGATGTTTCCCCTTATTATGGGCATTATAAAGCAGAGACTGTTTTAGGAAAGGCTTTGAAAGACATACCACGTGACCGGTATTATCTTTCTACCAAAGTGGGACGTTATGGAAAAGATGGTGTCAATACCTGGGATTACTCTGCAAAACGTGCGGTAGAAAGTGTATATGAGAGCATGGAACGTCTGAATATCGACTTTATCGATTTGATTAATGTACACGATATTGAGTTTGCTGATCTGAACCAGGTTGTTAATGAGACATTGCCGGCATTGGTAGAATTGCGTGAAAAAGGAGTTGTCGGACATGTCGGAATCACTGACTTGCAACTTGAAAACCTGAAATGGGTAATTGATCACTCACCCAGTGGTACGGTAGAATCTATACTCAATTTCTGCCATTATTGCCTGTGCGATGACAAGCTAGCGGATTTTCTTGATTATTTTGAATCGAAAGGAATAGGCGTGATAAATGCCTCTCCGCTATCCATGGGATTGTTGAGTGAACGGGGTGTTCCTGCATGGCATCCAGCTCCAGAACCTTTGGTGGATGCTTGTCGCAAAGCAATGGAATACTGTAAAGCAAAGAATTATCCTATTGAGAAATTAGCTATGCAGTTCTCTGTTAGTAATCCTCGGATTGCGACTACATTGTTCAGTACAGCCAATCCGCTGAATGTGAAAAAGAATGTCTCTTTTATTGAAGAGCCGATTGACTGGGCGCTGGTGCATGAAGTACAGGAAATTATTGGGGAACAGCAGCGCGTAAGTTGGGCTAATTCTTAAAATATAGCTGTCTATATGGACTATACAATAATTGATGCCCATGCCCATCTATGGTTGCGGCAAGATACGGTGGTGGATGGATTTCCCATTCGTACACTGGATAATGGACGTTCGTTGTTTATGGGAGAAATCCGCCAAATGGTTCCTCCCTTTATGATGGACGGGGTGAATAGTGCAGAAGTTTTCCTGTCGAACATGGACTATGCGCAAGTGGCTGCTGCTGTTATTACACAGGAATTTATTGATGGTATTCAGAATGAATATCTGGCAGAAGTTATTTCTCGTTATCCTGATCGCTTCTTTGTTTGCGGAATGTGTGAGTTCCGTAAGCCCGGGTTTCTGGCACAGGCAAAAGAACTCATTGCAAGAGGTTTCAAAGCTATTAAAATTCCGGCTCAACGCCTGTTGCTTACAGAGGGACGGGTAATGCTGAATAGTGAGGAAATGATGCAGATGTTCCGCTATATGGAAGAGCGGGATGTGATGCTTTCCATAGATTTGGCGGACGGAGCAACGCAAGTTTCCGAGATGCAGGAGGTCATTCAGGAGTGTCCCCGGTTGAGAATTGCTATCGGGCATTTCGGAATGGTGACACGTCCGGATTGGGAAGAACAGATACGGCTGGCTCTTCATCCCAATGTGATGATTGAATCAGGAGGAATAACCTGGCTTTTCAATGATGAGTTCTATCCTTTTAAGGGAGCAGTAAAAGCTATACGGAAAGCTGCCGAACTGGTCGGGATGAAGAAACTGATGTGGGGATCGGATTATCCGCGTACTATTACCGCAATCACTTACAAAATGTCGTATGATTTTATAGTGAAATCACCCGATTTGCAAGAAGATGAAAAAAGGCTGTTCCTTGGAGAAAATGCCCGGAAATTCTATGGATTTACTGATCTTCCTGTATTGCCATATATCAAAAACATGTCTGAATAAGAAGATAATAATACCATGAAAAAAAATACTTATACGATACCTTTGGCGCTGGTCTTCTGCCTTTTTTTCCTTTGGGCAATTAGCAGCAATCTGCTCCCGACAATGATACGGCAGTTGATGAAAACCTGTGAACTGAACACCTTTGAGGCGTCATTTACCGAAACTGCCTATTGGCTTGCTTACTTCATTTTCCCGATTCCGATAGCTATGTTTATGAAGCGTTATAGCTACAAAGCAGGCATTATTTTCGGTTTATTGTTGGCGGCATTGGGTGGTTTGCTCTTTTTCCCGGCTGCCATGTTGAAAGCCTATTGGGCCTATCTCTGCATTTTCTTTATCATAGCTACCGGTATGTGTTTCCTGGAGACTGCTGCCAATCCGTATGTTACCGTTTTGGGGGCGCCCGAAACAGCACCGCGACGGTTGAATCTGGCACAATCTTTCAACGGACTCGGCGCCTTTATCTCTGCTATGTTTCTGAGTAAACTGATTCTGAGTGGCACGCATTATACACGTGATACTTTACCCGTAGATTATCCGGGTGGCTGGCAGGCTTATATACAAGTAGAGACGGATGCAATGAAGTTCCCTTATCTGATGCTGGCCTTGCTGTTGGTGATTATAGCAGTGGTGTTCATATTTTCCAAATTGCCGCAGATAGGAGATGAAAGTAAGACTCCTTCTTCCGGTTCAAAGAAAGAAAAGTTGATTGACTTTGGTGTACTGAAACATTCACACTTGCGTTGGGGGGTAATTGCGCAGTTCTTTTATAATGGCGGGCAGACAGCGATCAACAGTTTATTCCTTGTCTATTGCTGTTCTTATGCAGGACTTCCGGAAGAAACCGCAACAACTTTCTTCGGACTTTATATGCTTGCTTTCCTTGTAGGGCGCTGGATTGGTACAGGACTGATGGTGAAATTCCGTCCGCAGGATATGTTGTTGGTTTATTCCTTAATGAATATTCTTTTGTGCGGAGTGGTAATGATTTGGGGAGGTATGGTAGGATTATATGCTATGCTGGCTATCTCTTTTTTCATGTCTATTATGTATCCTACCCAGTTCTCTCTGGCTCTGAAGGGATTGGGTGACCAGACAAAAAGTGGTTCGGCTTTTCTCGTGATGGCTATTGTCGGTAATGCCTGTCTCCCTCAGTTGACGGCTTATTTCATGCACGCCAATGAGCACATTTATTATGCAGCTTACTGCGTACCGATGATTTGCTTTATATTCTGTGCCTACTATGGCTGGAAAGGTTATAAGGTTATTGATTAAACAATTAATTTCAAATATATAAAATGAAAGCAGTTCAAATAGTCAACCCCTCTGAAATGAAGGTGGTTGAACTTGAAAAACCGGTGGTTGGTGCCGGTGAGGTGTTAGTGAGAATTAAATATGTGGGTTTCTGCGGTTCCGATTTGAACACCTTCCTGGGGCGTAATCCGATGGTAAAATTGCCTGTAGTGCCAGGGCATGAAGTAGGTGCGGTAATTGAAGAGATAGGTCCGGATGTTCCAGTAGGCTTTGAAAAAGGAATGAATGTGACTCTGAATCCATATACTAATTGTGGTAAATGTGCCTCGTGCCGCAATGGTCGTGTCAATGCCTGCGAACATAATGAAACATTGGGAGTGCAGCGGAATGGCGTGATGTGTGAGTATGCTGTATTGCCCTGGACTAAAATTATTCCGGCAGGTGATATTTCTCCGCGTGATTGTGCCTTGATTGAGCCGATGAGTGTGGGATTTCATGCCGTTTCGCGCGGTCAGGTGATTGACAATGAATATGTGATGGTCATCGGTTGCGGTATGATTGGTATAGGTGCTATTGTTCGTGCCGCTCTTAGAGGTGCCATTGTTATTGCTGTGGACTTGGATGATGAGAAGTTGGAGCTGGCTCGGAGAATGGGAGCGTCTTATACGGTTAATTCTAAAACGGAAGATGTGCATAGCCGGATTCAAGAGATTACGGAAGGTTTTGGAGCTGATGTTGTGATTGAAGCTGTCGGTAGTCCTGTGACTTATGTAATGGCTGTGGATGAAGTTGCTTTTTCAGGGCGTGTCGTTTGCATTGGTTATGCGAAAAGTGAAGTCGCTTTCCAGACGAAGTATTTTGTCCAGAAAGAATTGGACATACGTGGTTCCAGAAATGCATTGCCGGCCGACTTTCGTGCGGTCATCAACTATATGAAGGCAGGAACTTGCCCGGTAGAAGAATTAATAACGAAGGTAGCAGTACCTGAAGATGCATTGGAAGCTATGACGGAGTGGGCGGCTAATCCTGGAAAAGTATTCCGTATCCTTGTACAGTTATAAGAGATTTCAAGGTCTTTTAAATAAGGCTTTTTTAAAGTAAAAGAGGGTGTATTCACTGTAGGAATGCACCCTCTCCGTTTTCAATCGGTCAGTTTAGGTTGGTCTCTTATTGTTTAATCCTATTTTACTATTTTTTCAGATCTATCGTATAGGTTTGTTTTCCGTCATAAATCGTATTGACGATTATTTTTAATCCTTTCTTTCCTGTCAATTGCTTGGCTATTTTATCCAGTCTGAATGATACGATTCCCCAACCCGGCGTACGTTGTTCATCGTTATAGGCATTGTGCCGGAATTCCAAAGTGAAATACTCGTCTTCCGGATCAGGTGTCTCGGCTGTTTCATTTATGACCAGGTTCAGCATGTGCTTCTTATCTGGATTATTGCTGTGGAAGAACTGGTGTTCTATGTTCAGATAATTTCCCGTAATCCATAATGAGGTAGCATTGATACGGTCATTACCGATGCTGTCAGCCGTTTCCTCGGTAAGTGGAATAATATCTTTTGTCAGTATGTTCTCAAGTTGGATAAGTTTCACATTATAGTCATAGCCCGGGATATCTTCTTCCAATGGAAGGAAATGAATAAATACACGTTGGTTGTTTTCCACAGTGTAGTTATGGATGTAAGTAGTATCGCTGGGATACATCTTATCACCGTCATCCAGATTAAAAAAGTATTCCTTTTCTCCTATAACTTCTATAGTACCGATTGTGAAACGAGTACCACGATTTTCGTCATCATCATTCAGACAAGACTGTAACATCGGTATTATTAAAAGTGCAAATGTAAATACTACCGAATAAAATCTCAGCTTCTTCATCAATTGTTGTTTTTTGGGTGTTAATCTTATTTTCTACATGTATTCAAAAAATGCAATGGGAGGGTAAATACTGCATAAAGGACTGTTAAAGAAACAAAAGAGTTAATTTCTTGCTCGCTACGTGCAGTATTTCTATCTTTGCCGCATTTATAAGGTAAACACGTGTCAAAGGAAAGAATGGAAGAACAGGAACTGGCAGGACGGTGCAGGCAAGGCGACAACCTTGCCAGGAAGGAGCTGTACGAGCGCTATGCAGGGCGGATGCTCAGCGTGTGTCTTCGTTATGCGGGTGACCGTGATACAGCAGAAGACCTCATGCACGATGGTTTCCTGAAGCTCTTCGATTCTTTTGATAAATTCACTTGGCGAGGTGATGGATCCTTGCGGGCGTGGATGGAGCGTGTTATGGTGAATACGGCGCTGCAATACTTGCGCAAGAATGATGTAATAAACCAGTCGGAGGGGCTGGACAACGTACCCGAAACGTACGAGGAACCCGATGCTTCGACAGTGGAAACTATTCCTCAGAAGGTGCTGATGCAGTTTATCAGTGAATTACCTGCCGGTTATCGCACCGTATTCAACTTATATATATTTGAAGAAAAGTCTCATAAGGAAATTGCCCAGATGCTGGGTATTAATGAGAAGTCATCGGCTTCGCAGCTGACACGTGCTAAAGCTACTTTGGCTACAAAAGTGCGAGAGTGGATGAAGAACAATGCTTAATGAAGGAAAGGACGTATGATGAAAGATGATGAATTATGGTTGAAAAAGATAAAGGAGCGGCTGGATGATTATTCCGAACCGTTGCCTGATACCGGCTGGGAACGGTTGGAGAAGGTATTGCCTGCCTCCGCACCCATGTCTGTAGGGAAGAAGAAACAGATCATGTTCCGTCGTTGGGCGATGACGGCTGCGGCAGTTGTGCTGGTGGCTGTATCGTCTGTTAGCTTGTGGTTGCTGCAAAGTCCGGTAGTGGACGAGGTGCGTCGTGCAGCTGAACCGGCTCTGGCAACGATACCTGATGTATTGCCGGAACAGACAAAGCCGGATACTCAAGGAGAACAGCCGGAACCTGTTATCCGGCGAGTAATTGAACAAGGGGATTCTCGTCATCAAACTCTTGTAGCGCAGCATTTGGAAACAGAAAGCAATGTTCAGGAAGTAAACGTGAACCGGCAAGAAGAAATAGTGAATTCAGATTTGAATTCAAATGTGACAGAAGAAACGGGAAAAACGGAACAGGCAAAGGAAACGGAAACTTCATCTTCGATTCCGGAAAAGAAAGAACGCGAAGTATATCGTCCTTCCGGCAGAGATAAACTCCATTTGCCTACTGAAAAGAAATCATCTACCGGAAATAAAGGTTGGGCGGTTGGCATGTCTGTAGGAAATACAGGAGCACTTGCGACACTGGATAATGCAAATGGTGGCATGCAGTCAAGTCCGAATTCAACTCCTATGTTTAGTGATAAACTGGATTTACCGAATGTTTCCAGTGGTATTCTGGATATTCCTGAAGGACAGGAACTGGTATTTGAAGGTGGAGTACCTTATCTGCGGAAAAATACCCGTCAGGTTAAAAATATCAAGCATAAGCAACCTCTTAGTTTCGGCTTATCGGTACGGAAAGCATTGCCGAAAAACTTTTCTGTGGAAACCGGTGTGACTTATACGATGCTGTCGTCTGAAATAACTTATGAAAATAGTTCGGAAAAAACAGATCAGAAACTGCACTATATCGGTATTCCGGTGCGTGCGAACTGGAGTTTCGTTAATGACAAACGTTTCACAGTGTATGTATCTGCTGGTGGTGCAATAGAGAAGTGTGTCTATGGTAAGGTAGGAAGCGAAAAGGAAACGGTGAAACCCGTGCAATTGTCTGTAATGGGTGCGGTAGGTGCTCAATATAATATTAGTAATAGAGTGGGAATATATGTAGAGCCCGGTGTTTCCTATTTCTTTGACGATGGCTCTCCGATAGAGACTATACGAAAGGAGAACCCGACGAACTTTACGTTGCAGGCAGGTATCCGTCTGACTTACTAATCAGTACATAACCGTTTCCTTCAAAAGGAAATGACTATATATGTAACGGGTGATAACAATATATGTAATGCAGTATTACATTTTTTGTTATCACCCGTCCCTTTTATTCTTATTTCTTAGTTTACTATAACCGTTTCAAAGTATTCCTTGAATAACTTTTCTGCACGTTCCAGTTGTTCGGGAGTATTTTCTTTTACTTCTTTCAATTGGTAATCCCATCCCATAGCTTCGTACTTATGCACGCCCAGACGATGATAAGGAAGAATTTCTACCCGTTGTATACTTTTATATTGGCCGAGATGTTCGCCTAAACTGCGAATGTCTTCCTCAAAATCACTATATCCCGGTACTAATACATAGCGTAGCCAGAAAGGTCGGTTCTGTTCCTCCAACCAAGCTGCCGTATGTAAAGTTTTTGTATTGCTGCATCCGGTCAGCTTCTTATGGCGTTCGGGATTGAATTCTTTGAGATCCAGCAGCACTAAATCCGTCAGACTCACTAGTTCTTCAACTTTTTCATTCCAGATGCCGCCATTGGTATCCAGGCAGATGTGAATGCCGTTTGCTTTCAAATCTTTGAACAGAGGTATAAGCGCTTCGGCCTGTAATGTAGGCTCACCACCCGAGAATGTGATGCCACCCTTTTTTCCGAAAAATACTTTCTGGCTGATAGCCATTTGCAGAATTTCTTCCGGTGGGGTAGGTGTCCCCCCTCTTGCATCTATTGTATCCGGGTTGGCACAATACAGGCAACGGAACGGACAGCCTTGCAGGAAAACGACGAGCCGGAGACCCGGCCCGTCGAATGTTCCCATACTTTCGTAGGAGTGTACGTTTATCATATTACATTCTTTCGTGGAAACTACGGCTGATAACTTCTAACTGATGCTCGCGGCTCAGTTTCACGAAGTTCACAGCATAGCCGGAAACACGAATTGTGAGTTGCGGATACTTCTCCGGATGTTCCATGGCATCTTCCAACATTTCACGGTTCAGCACGTTTACGTTCAGGTGGTGTGCACCTTTAGTAAAGTAACCGTCCATCATTGTTACCAGGTTTTCAACACGATCTTCCGGTGTCGGACCGAGAGATTTCGGGACGATAGAGAATGTATTACTGATACCGTCCTGTGAGTCACGATAACGCAACTTGGCTACGGAGCTCAGTGATGCGATGGCACCGTTCTTATCGCGTCCGTGCATCGGGTTGGCACCCGGGGCGAAAGCTACACCTTTGGCACGTCCGTCAGGAGTAGCACCTGTTTTCTTACCGTACATTACATTAGAAGTAATTGTCAGCAATGAAAGGGTAGGACGGGCATTCTTGTAAACGGGCAACTTTTTCAGTTCTTCGCTGAAATAATATACCAAGTCTACCCCGAGGTGGTCCACACGGTCGTCATTATTACCGAAACATGGGAATGTACCGTCGATATCGAAACCTTCCGTCAAACCGATGTCGTTGCGACGGGCTGTAACCTTTGCATTCTTGATGGCTGACAGTGAGTCGATGGCAATGGAAAGACCGGCTACACCATAAGCCAGATTGATGCGTGGATTCGTATCGATAAATGCCATCTGAGCCTTTTCGTAATAATACTTATCGTGCATGAAGTGGATGATGTTCATTGCCTCGTTGTAGACACGGGCAATTTCGGTCAGAACTTTCTTATAGTTCGACATTACTTCCTCGAATTTCAATGTTTCACCGGTCAATACGGGAATACCTTTTACCATGACAGTACCGGTATTTTCGCAACGTCCGCCGTTGATGGCAAGCAACAAGGCTTTTGCAAGGTTGGCACGTGCCCCGAAAAATTGTATCTGCTTGCCGATAGCCTGATAGGATACACAACATGCGATACCATAGTCGTCGCAGTTACGTACTTCGCGCATCAGGTTATCATTTTCGTATTGGATGGAGCTGGTATCTACGGATACTTGTGCACAGAATTCCTTGAAACCTTCAGGGAGTTCAGGTCCCCAAAGTATGGTCAGGTTCGGTTCGGGAGAAGGACCGAGGTTATACAATGTTTGCAGGAAGCGGAAGGAAGTCTTTGTTACCTTTACGCGTCCGTCGTTGAAACGTCCGCCAATGGCTTCCGTTACCCAGGTCGGGTCTCCGGCAAAGATATCGTTGTATGACTGCATGCGCAGATGGCGCACCATGCGGAGTTTGATGACGAACTGGTCGATCAGCTCCTGGGCGAATGTTTCATTGATTTTACCGTGTGCCAGGTCATATTCAATAAAGATGTCGAGGAACGAAGAAACGTTACCTAGAGACATAGCTGCACCGTCTTGTTCTTTTACAGCGGCCAGATAAGCCATGTACACCCATTGTACAGCTTCCTGTGCGGAAGTAGCCGGGCGACTAAGATCGAGTCCGTAATATTCGCCCATTATCTTAATATCTTTCAAAGCCTTGATCTGCTCTGCCACTTCTTCGCGCAGGCGAATACGGTCATCAGTCATCGGACCGGTCAGATTGTGTAAATCTTCCATTTTGGCTTCGACGAGGCGGTCGATACCGTAAAGTGCCAGACGACGGTAATCACCGATGATACGTCCGCGGGCATAGTTATCGGGAAGTCCGGTGAGGAAACCCAATGAACGGAATGAGCGGATCTCTTCAGTATATACGTCGAATACGCCGTCATTGTGTGTCTTGCGATAATGGGTAAAGATATCCTTTACTTTATCATCTACTTCTACACCGTTTTCGCGGCAAGCTTTAGCTACTACATTGATACCACCGAATGGTTTGATGGCACGTTTCAATAGCTCGTCTGTCTGCAAACCAACGATAAGTTCATTCTCCTTATCTATATAGCCGGCCTGATGTGAAGTAATAGTTGATACAGTGTGGGGGTCGAGAGAACGTACTCCGTTGTTAGCTCTTTCTTCTTCGAGTGCTTTGAGGCAAAGCTCCCAAATATGTTTGGTACGTTCGGTAGGTCCTTGCAGGAAAGAAGCGTCTCCAGTATAAGGCGCGATATTTTTACTCACGAAATCACTGACATTGATTTCTTTGCTCCAAAGCCCGTCGATAAAGGTTTTGTTCAATTCCATAATATTCATTTTGTTAGTGGGTAATGGTTGTTATCCTAATAAGGACTGCAAAATTACTATCTTTTTTCCACATAGCAGTGCATGAATACTCGGTTTTTATGTTGTACGACATAAAATAACTATTGTTAGGTATAGGAGTTACCGGTAAAGCCGGATTTTTTGTGTTCATTACCTGCACTCTTTTACTAATTTATTGGTAAATGGTAGGTTGATAGCGAAGTTGATACTTTTCTGTTATTTTACAAAATATACATATGGATTATTTCAGGCATAGGGCTGCGTCAACTGCGCTGCGATTATAAAATATCGTAGAAATAATATTTTTGTGCTGAAATATTTGTGATATCAAAAAAGAATAGTACTTTTGCATCGCTTTAAGAGAAAAGCACTTCTTGAAAGAGAAGTTTTTGGAGAGGTGGCAGAGTGGTCGATTGCGGCGGTCTTGAAAACCGTTGTACTGCGAGGTACCCGGGGTTCGAATCCCTGTCTCTCCGCGAGCCGATTTGATAATCAATAGGTTATGAAATTAACACCCAATTTTACACTAAGTGTAGATTTGGGTGTTTTTTTGTATTTAACAGATTGAAGTAGACTGTCTGTTAAATCCTTTAAGAGTTGGACCATGCTTATTCTATAATAAGAAGATTATTGTTGCTGTTCAATATCTATATGAACATGTAATTTTGCGAAGATGTGTTTTTGATGTGTATGTATATTGGGCTTACTACCGGTAGAGTTGTAGCTTTGCGGCTATTATGAAATACATTATTTTATTATTATCAATGTGGACCGTTTCTTTAGCTTCCATGGCCGGAGTCGGTGTGTATCACGGCCAGTGGTATCTGGTCGTTGAAGGTTTGCCTCAGGGCAGAGTGAATATGGTGATGACTGTTGATGGCAACAGCCAACCGCCTATAGTGACGATAACAGATCCTGCTGATGCTTCACGCATTTTGGATGTGGAGGAGGTACGCGCTGCAGGCGATTCGTTAACAGGGCGATTCCGTGCTATGGGGGTTAAACTATCTCTATGCTTGGGTTTGCACGACAATAGGAATGCCACTGGACTATTAATGGATCATTTTAGTATAAAAGCTTCAAAAGACAAGCTTTTTGAATTAGAGATTAAAGAAGGTGATGAAGATAAACTTTCAGTCAAAGATACAGTCTGGCTATTGGCTCCTATCCTTGTGGATTGTAGCAAGAAGGTTGGGCCACGTCCGCAGCCAGAGCGCTATATGAACACCACTCCTGTCAATCACCCCAATGACGGATGTTTTCTTAATGAGCAAGGGCTTCATGCCTTGGTAACACGCGTTTGGGCGGGTCCCGGTTATGTGGATGAGGCTGGTTTTCAGACAGCCCATGAGATGTCTGACTATCTGTTGATGAGTTATGGCCTTGTCAGTGCAGAGCAGAAAAAGATATTCAAAGATGAACTGATTGAGCTGAAGCACCGTTTCCCCAAGTTGCGCTATATAGAGGCAGGTAACGAATACGACTATGAACAGACGAAAGGGGTCACCGTAAAGGAGTATTATCGAAAAGTGTTTCGTCCCATGATGGAGGTAGTCAACGAAGTGAACCGGGAGTTGCAACCTGATATTCCTATAGAAATAGGTGGTCCGGTAAGTTCTTGCTTCAACCCTGAGTGGATTGCACAGTTACTTGACGATTACAAAGCCGATGTATCTGCCGACAAGCGCTTGGACTTCATTTCCTATCATGGCTATTTTGTTTGGGATGAAACGGGGCGAAACCGATTATTCTTCAAAGACAACCCCTCACGTGTATTAGGACAGCGTGAAGCTATAGATAAAATGTTGCACGAGAGAGGTTTGAACGAGTCTTTGCCTGTGTTTGTCAGTGAGATGGGAATATATCCTGGTCCTTTGGCTGATGACTACAACTCTATGGATGACGACCGTGTGCGTCAAGCCGTAGGCATGCTCTCTTTATTTTATTGGTATGGGAAAAGCAAGTATATCTACCCTTTTAATTGGGTGATACGTCATCATCTCGAGGGCAGGAAAGACATGCTCTTCACTGCTGATGACCGCACTCCTCTCGAGCCACAATTCACCCCCTATGGCGAAGCCATCAGAAAGCTCTCTTTGCAGGCCGATACGGCCGTTTCCGTCAGCTATCCGGAACCGGAAGATGGGAAAGGACTCTATGTGCAAGCAGCCATTGATCATGATAAAATCACCTTGCTATTTTGGAATTATCAGCAAATGGGACGACATGCTGTGGCTGCTCGCCTTGAGCTGAAGAATGTGCCCGCAGAGTGGCAGGCTGCTATCGCCCAGCTACCTACCACCATTGTGCTTGCTCCCAATAGCATCAGGCAATTAGTCATTCCAAGCCGACAATAAACGAGGTTAAGGAATCGTCTTCACCCAACTCAAATTTCTTTTTGAGGCGGTATTTTTTCAAATCGACCGAGCGAGGCGTGATGCTGAGTATGTTGGCAATTTCCTTTGTGGAGAGATTAGCCTTTAGCAAACAGCAAAATCGCAACTCGCCCGGCGAGAGTTGGGGATGGTTCTGCTGTAAGCGTATCATGAAGTCACGATGCACATCCACAAAATAGTTTTCGAAAGAGAGCAGATGATCTTCCTCGGTACGACTACGCTGTATGAGTTCGATGATGCGCCGGTAGAGGCGATCAGGCCAGTGGTCTCCGATTTCTTTTTTCTGTGCTTCTATCTCAGTAGAAAGTGAGTTGAGGATTTCCTGCTTCATGGTCAAGAACCGCATACGCTCTTTCAACTGACTGCTCTGTGTCTCAATGCGTCCGAGTAATTGCTCTTTCTCCTTTTGGCGCAATTCCTCTTCAAATTGGCGCTGTCTGTCAGCCATTTCTTGTTGCAAGCGTTTGCGTTTGCGTCTTTGATGATGAATGACAAGGGTGGCCACTAAAGAAGCCATGAGCATAAGATAGATTGCAATCATATACCAAGAAAGATAGAAAGGACAATTGCGTACTAGTAATAATTGTAGGGTGTGCCCATAATTGTCGTTCACGATGATGTGATGTTTTCCATAGGGAAGCAGATCTAGAAAAACACTACCGTTTGTTTGCCAGGGCATATTCTGACCGTTGTCAATACTATAGGTGTATTTCACCGATGAATTGCTAAGACCATTGGTCATCGTAAGGCTGATGCGGTTGGCGTTTGCAGGTAGGTATACTTGAGTCGTTTCCTTGGCTGGTATGGTATAAAGCAGGTCTCCCGAATAATAAGAAACAGTCTCAAAGTGTGGCGGTCTTGGAAGAAAGTTCTCTTTGTTGCGACTCAGGAGGTCGTACCGCATCGTTCCTTGAGCTGTGGCTAACAGAAGCAGGCTGTCGCCTAGCACACTGAAATGATAGGCACCATTATACTCCAATGGGGTTTGGCCGGCCAGATTGATTCGTTTTTCTGCTATGCCATCCGTGTTGTAACAAGTCAATTTCGCATCCGTCATTATCCAAAGCCTACCTTGGATGTCTGTATTCACTGCTAATATGGGTTCTGAAGTGTTGATAGCTTTAGATAGCAATTCATGCCGTACCATCTGTTGTCTCTTGGTATCAAAAGCATATACGCCTTTATCATTAAGGCAGAGACATTGTCCCATCCAACGAATGAGGAAAGTACCTTTTTCGCAGGATAAACCACCCACTTGGCAGAATGATTGCTTGCTGACGATGGTTGTTAGGTCTTGACTGAGCACTAGACGTGTGAGGTCATGAATGTCAAGTATCCATAATATATGAGCACTTTCAAACTCAGCTCGTTTCACAGTTCCTTCTTCTACGGGATTAGATACCATACGCCATTTGTTCCCCTGTTTAGTTAACAGGAAGACTCCACCGAATCCCCGCATTAGGAGTAACTCATCGCTCCAACTCGTAACTTGTGAGCATCCTTCTATGCGGCCTCCGGTTTCAAGAGGAAACAGTTTGTCTTTCTCTATACGTGCGGTCTGACCTATAGTTCCAAGCAGCAGGCTACCATTCATTACCGACAAAGAGGTAGGTACAAGTGGTGTGTCAGCACATCGTTTCACCTTTTCGTCAGTTGCCGCAAACAGTCCGTTACTGGTAGCTAGATAGGTGGTGTTTCCTATATTATGCGCATCAAGTAGTGTACCGGTCTCTTGCATGGTGAGCCATAGAAACTCACTTGGGTTGAATGTGATGGAGGCAGCAGAGCAATCGAGAGCTACCCATAATTGTCCTTGTTCGGTAAATACGACGTGGCTGATATTCATACTACCCAGTCGGTCAGCCCCGTAGATGACTGTCTGCCCCGTTAATAGGTTGCGTACATGCAGACCGTTGCCAAGTGTTCCGAGAACTAAATAACGACCATCAGGTGATACCGTTCCCGTGTTGATTCGCAAATAAGTGGAAGATATTAATTCAATCGCTTTGCTCTCGTTATTCATCGTAAACAAACAGCCATCAGCAGTGGCTATGGTGTAACATCCGTTGTGCATCTTACTCACCATTACCACTTCACGTTTCAATAGTTGTGTATCGGCACAGAATAATTGGGCTCTTTCCTTTCTAAATTTGTATAGCACTCCGTCATCACCTTGTACTATAATCTCACTTTTGCCAGTAGAATCGGTTGTTTTGAACAGGCGTTTTCCGCATGAGGCCATATCAAAGATATAATTCAATTCTTTGCCATTATAATACAACGTACCTACGGATGTAGAGAAATAGACATCTTCGTTGCTAAAGCCTTCGATACTTCTTACGGAAAAATCATAGGGGGTGAGTTTGCTCACTTGTGGTTGAAGATTAATATATTGCATCTCTTCTTTATGCTGGCCATAGGTCATACCTATCACTTTGCCGGCACCTCCTACAAAGAGTGTATCTCCTAAGGCACAGACTGCGTATATGCGTCGGGCGAAGGGCAAGGGTATATTGTTCCAGGTGTTTCCGTTGAAACGTGCCACACCATTGGTGTTAGCCATAAATACGGCTTCTAATCCATCGATGTCTATGCAAGTGTTTACGGGCGACATGTGGTAGTCAACATAAGTATACTTTGTTATGTTGGCAGTGAAGCTGTTGGCTTGTATCCAATTGAAGGATTGAAAAAGCAAGCATGATGTGATGATAAGATGTTGGATGTATGCTTTCATGGATGCAAAAATACTGATAATTAAGGAAAAAACCATGAAAAAACATCGATGATGTGGTAATGATGTACCTTCAAGCCTACTTTAAAGCCCTTTTGATGTGATAGAAAGATTCCTCTATCGGACTACTTTGGATAACTTTGCATCGAAAAACAAGAAACCAAATTTAATTCATATGAAAAATCCAATGAAGTTTTATTTGTTAACTATTTGTATTCTTGGTTCAGCCATTCAGATGAGTGCTGCTGGCTTTGTCTATAAAGACAAGAATGCTTCCATTCAATCACGTGTGCAAGATTTGCTGTTGCGAATGACGTTACAGGAGAAAATCATGCAGCTCAATCAGTATTATTATGGCAATGATGGCAATGATAATAATCTCATTGAATATCGCCATAAAATACCACCTACTATCGGATCGCTTTATTTCGTGGGCAACGTACAGGAACGCAACCGTCTGCAACGAATGGCGATGGAGGAATCGCGCTTGGGTATTCCCATCCTGTTTGGCTATGACATTATCCATGGTTATCGCACCAACTTCCAAATAGGCTTGGGACAGGCTTGCTCGTGGAATCCGGCTTTGGTGGAGAACATGTACCACTTCATGGCACGTGAGACGCGTCGCTCGGGTGTAGATTGGGTGTTTACCCCGATGATTGATGTGGCTCGTGATGCTCGCTGGGGACGTATCAGCGAAGGGTATGGTGAAGATCCTTATGTGCAAGGTGTGATGGGCAGTGCCGCCGTGCGCGGACTGCAAGGTAGCTCGCTTGCTACCGACAGTACCGTAGCTTCTTGCCTTAAACATTATGTAGGCTATGGGGCATCAGAAGCCGGCCGCGACTATTTCTATACCGAGATTTCGCATCAGACATTGTGGGATACCTATCTGCCACCCTACAAGGCTTGTATTGACGCAGGTGCCACTGCTGTGATGAGTGCTTTTAATAATATAAGTGGTGTGCCAGCTACGTGCAACAATTATACCTTGAGAGAGGTGCTGCGTCAGCAGTTAGGCTTTCGTGGTCTGGTGATTTCCGACTGGGATGCTGTGCCCCAACTGAAAAATATGGGTTACTGTGACAATGACCGTACAGCTGCTGCAGCCTGCCTCAACGCAGGTGTTGATATGGAAATGGTGTCTGCCACTTATATGAAACATATGGCTGAGCTCATAGAGAGGGGGCAAGTGTCTATGGATATTCTTGATGAATCAGTCAGCCGCGTGCTTGAACTGAAGTTCAGACTTGGACTGTTCGAACAGCCCTATACACGTGAAGATTACGTCCCCATCTATCTGACCGAAGATATGATGCAATGCGCCTCTGAGTTGGCAGCGCAGAGTGCGGTATTATTAAAAAATGAGCATACACTGCCTTTAGTCAATCAAAAAAAGATTGCTGTTGTTGGGCCGTTGGCCAAGAACGCTCGTTCGCTGATAGGCAACTGGGCCGGATATGGTCGCGACGAAGATGTGGACGTATTATATAATGGTATAGTGCAAGAATTTTCCACCACATCGGAGGTGCGCTATGCTGAAGGTTGCGGACTGGAGTCGCAGCATGATGCTGATCCCAAGAGGGGTTGGTCAGCCATCACCGACACCATTGCTCATGAAGTTGAGGCTCTGGCTGAGGCAGTATCATTGGCTCAGTGGAGTGATGTAGTGGTGGTTTGTTTGGGCGAAAAGGCTGGTTGGAGTGGTGAGAATTGCTCTCGTTCGTCTATTGCCTTGCCCCGTTGTCAGGAACAATTGGTAGAAGCTGTGAAACAGACGGGCAAGCCTGTAGTGATTGTCTTGTCGAATGGCCGACCTATAGAGCTGTGTCGTATCGAGCCCATGGCCGATGCTATTATCTCTATCTGGCAACCTGGGGTGAATGGCGCTTCGGCACTGGCAGGCATTCTCAGTGGACGCATCAATCCATCGGGTAAACTGGCTGTTACCTTCCCCTATACCACTGGTCAAGAGCCTATTTACTACAACCGTCGTAAGGCCTCACGTGGAGGTCATCAAGGTCGCTACCAAGATGTTACGAGCCAGCCGCTTTATCCTTTTGGTCATGGTCTGAGTTATACCCAATATAGTTATAGTAATGAAAAAATAGAAAAAAACGCCGATGGATGGGAGGTTTCTGTAGAGGTAAGCAACATGGGTTTAGTAGCAGGCGATGAAGTGGTACTTTGGTACATCTCCGATCCTTACAGTACCATCACCCGCCCCGAACGCGAGCTTCGTCATTTCGAGCGTATCCATCTGGCGCCTGGTGAACGACGACTTTGCCGCTTCCATATTAACCCTATGCGCGATCTTGCCTTTACAGATGATAAAGGACAGCCCATTTTGGAACAAGGAGTATTCCGTGTTCTGGTAGCAGATAAAACTTTGGAGTTAAAACTTTAATTGATATGATACATGATTGATATGAAACATCTATTTACCACCGCTTTATTTTCTTTAGCCGTTCTGTCGGCTTTGGCACAAAGCACTGAAACGTTACTACTTGAGGGCTGGAAGTTCCAACGTGGAACCTCCGAAGGTGCTCAAGTAGCCTCCTACAATGATTCCCATTGGCAGCCTGTAACTATTCCTCACGACTGGGCCATTGCAGGTCCTTTCGATAAAGACATCGACAAACAAGTAGTGACCATCACCCAGAATGGCGAGCGCGAAGCTACTGAGAAAACAGGTCGCTCCGGTGCGTTGCCGTGGGTAGGTGAGGGTTGGTATCGCACCACCATCACCATCCCCGAAGGATACAGCCATGGTGAACTCATTTTCGATGGAGCTATGAGTGAGCCACATGTATGGGTGAATGGTCAGGATGTGGGCTATTGGGCTTATGGCTACAATGTGTTCAGTCTTGATATTTCCCGCGCTACAGGTGGATGTAAACCAGGCCAATATGCCGTGGCTGTGCAAGTGAAAAATATAGAAGAGTCCACCCGTTGGTATCCGGGTGCAGGCATTTATCGTCCTGTACGGCTATTGCTTCACAAAGACAATTATCTCAAGTCATGGGGAATTTTCGCCCGTACCACCATGATAAATGGCATCTCTGCCGATGCTACTACTGCTGCCGAAGCTCGTGTACATGTATCTGCTGAGGCTATTACAGCTCAGAAACAAGGTCTTTCAGTAAAACATATCTTGAAGGATACTCAAGATAGAGTGGTAGCTCAAGGTGAGGCAAGACTCTATACTAGTAGCGAATCAGACGTAGTACTTCATGTCAAAGATGCAAGTCTATGGAGCCCGGAACACCCCACGCTCTATACTTTGGTTACCGAACTGAAGGAAGGTGATAAACTATGGGATCGACGTGAGACGCACATCGGCATCCGCGATTTGGAATACACAGCCGATGGCTTCAAGCTCAATGGGCAGATACGTAAAATTAAAGGCGTATGCCTCCACCATGATCTCGGTCCGTTAGGTACCGCTTTCAACAAGGCTGCTTTCCGTAGGCAGATACGCCTTCTCAAAGAGATGGGTTGCGATGCTATCCGTACGGCACACAATACGCCTGCACCTTGGCAGATGGATATCTGCGATGGGATGGGCGTAATGGTTATGGCCGAAAGTTTTGATATGTGGATTCATCCGAAGTGCAAAAACGGTTATTCACGTTTCTTCGATAAGGTAGATAGCACTCATGCAAACAGCGATGGACGGGCATGGTGGGAAAGAGACCTTACCAATCTGGTGCTGGTCAATCGAAATCATCCCAGCATCATCATGTATTCCATTGGCAACGAGATTCCAGAACAGGGCAATGCCATCGGCTTGAAATACTCCCGACTGATGCAGAATCTCATTCATCGTCTCGATCCTACCCGTCTCTGTACGCAAGGTATGGAACATGCGGCCCGTGCTATGCATTGCGGCGTTTGGCAGGAAATGGACATCCCCGGTGTCAACTACCATCTGTTTGATTATGCCGAAGGTCTGCGCCTTTCTCCTAAGGGTTTCTTGTTGGGCACGGAAACTACTTCCACCATTTCTTCGCGTGGTGTGTATAAATTTCCCGTAGAAGAGACGTATGAAACCGAATACCCCGATGGTCAGCTCTCAAGCTATGACTTGGAGGCCTGCAATTGGAGTAATTTGCCCGATGACGACTGGATGTGGCAAGACAAGTGTCCGGCCGTGATTGGCGAGTTCGTTTGGACGGGCTTTGACTATTTGGGTGAGCCTACTCCCTACGATGAATATTGGCCCTCACGCAGTTCTTATTTCGGTATTCATGATCTTGCCGGATTGCCCAAAGATCGTGCTTGGCTTTATCGCTCGCGTTGGAATACGGAGAAATCGACCCTTCACGTTCTTCCGCATTGGACTTGGAAGGGGCGTGAGGGCGAGACAACCCCTGTCTTTGTATATACTTCCTATCCTGAGGCTGAACTCTTTATCAACGGTAAAAGTCAAGGTCGCAAAAAGAAGATAGACGTGCCCATGGAGAATTATCTGACCTATCGGGTAGATCGTACCATGCCCTGGGGAGACACATCTTCTTTCCCCGACCCTAACACTCCCGAAGGGATGAATCGCCTCGACCGTCATCGATTGCGCTGGATGGACGTGGTTTATGAACCGGGCGAGATCAAGGTAGTAGCTTTCGATGCCGAAGGACGTGAAGCGGAGACTCAAATCATACGTACCGCAGGCAAGCCCCATCATTTAGAGTTGGTAACCGACCGAACCCAACTTACCGCTACGCCGGTCGATACAGAAGGGCGTGCCACCGATACTCCCGACTTGGCTTTCGTCACAGTGCGTGTGGTAGACAAAGATGGCAATCTCTGTCCCGATGCAGACCCTCAACTCTTCTTTGAAGTGAACGGTGCAGGCCGTTTCAACTCCTGTTGTAATGGTGATGCAACCTCTACAGAGGTGTTTGTAAAGCCTACCATGAGAGCCTTTCATGGTGAATTGGTCGTGGTGGTGGAAGCTACGAAGAAAGCTGGAACAGCCACCCTTACAGTGAGTGGTAAAGGCTTGCGTAAGGGCAGTGTACAACTGCATATTGATTCAAAGAAATAATATTTAAACACACTGCTGTCCAAAGAAAATATCTTAGACATGATTTAAATTAATCGTTTACAATG